>Ga0214175_1000089_pt1 | contig 34883 bp, 26 predicted proteins | sample TroBogEpilimnion_17_FD_153013 | JGI IMG/M metagenome (GOLD analysis project Ga0214175, IMG submission 153013) | Freshwater microbial communities from Trout Bog Lake, WI - 09AUG2007 epilimnion | ecosystem: Environmental > Aquatic > Freshwater > Lake > Epilimnion/Euphotic zone | place: Trout Bog...
CCTTGGGCTGTTTTAGGTGCCATTATTGCATACCGAATTTGGAACGATCTTCCTGCGGCAACTCGCAAGTATATCGATGAAGTTGAATCTAAAAAACAAAAAGCAGCCTAATAGGCTTCTAATGTGTTTCTTTAGAGTTAAATAGGTTTAATCAGGATTTATTACTTATGAAATTCAACCATGCCTTGTTATGTATCAGTTTAACTCTATGCAGCGCTTATCGTGTATGCGCTGATGTAGGTGACTTTGCTGTTGCTAAGCCGGTTATTCCAGAGGGTAGCGTTAACCTTAAAGACTTCGGAGCGATCGGTGATGGTAAAACAGATAATTCAGGTGCCTTTAGACAAGCGGTAGGTGCATTAACTAAAAAGGGTGGTGGTACACTCGTTGTTCCAGAAGGCGTTTGGTATACATTACCTTTTGATTTAGCTAGTAATATTAATCTTCATGTATCTGCTCATGCTAAAATATTATTTTCGCCGCATTTCGATGATTATAAAATAAAAGGTAAAAAATTTCGTCCATTACTCTACACGCATGACGCTCATGATATAGTCATTTCTGGTGAAGGGACGATCGACGGAAATGGACCTGCGTGGTGGCCTGAAGCGGAGCGCTTTAGAATTGAAGCCAATCGTTTACATTTAAGTAGTAATACAAGTCCTCGACCACGTATGGTACAATTTGATCACTGTGTACGTGTTCGCGTTGAGGGTGTAACGCTGACGAATTCTCCTGTATTTAATTTAGTCCCAATGCTCTGTGAAGATGTAACCATTGATCATGTTACGATTTATAATCCTCATACATCAGCAAATACTGATGGTATAGATCCATCGGCATGTAAGCGTGTAATCATTTCCAACTGCTCGATAGATACGGGAGATGATTGTATTGCGGTTAAAGCAGGATCACCACTAGGTGTAGTCACAGAAAATATTTTAATCACCGATTGTGCGTTTGGTCATGGCCATGGCTGTTCTATAGGTAGTGAGACGTACTCAGGTCTAAAGCACATGATTGTGAGACGCTGTTCGTTTGATGGAACAGAAATTGGCGTACGCTTTAAATCCGATCGTCGTAGGGGTGGGCTGGTTGAAGATGTGACCTATCAAGATTTGACCATGCGTAATGTGGGTGAAGCGATTGTGATTAGTAGTTACTACCAAGGTACGACTACTGACATTGGGAGTGATGGTGGAAGTCAAAAAGCTCAACCCGTTACACGCACAACACCGCACTGGAAGAATATTACAGTTAAAAACCTAAAAGCTGTGAATGGAACTAAAGATGCAGGTATGATTCTTGGGCTTCCTGAGATGCCTGCGGAAGAAATTACCTTGGAAAATATTTCAATCGAAGCTCCTAAAGGTTTACGTATGGGTTATACACAAAAGGTAACCCTTAATAAGGTACAAGTCAGTGCTCAGCACGGACCTGTACTCATTGCAGACAAAACGAATGTTGATCTAAAACAGACCAACTAAGCAGTCGGTAGTGTTGAAAAGCGCTAAATTACTTATTTAGCGCTTGCATCGCGTGTGCAGCATAGCGTGCACCTGCCGTTGCTCCAGCAGGGAAAGCGTGATCAAGTGTTTTCAATTCTGACTCAGATAAAGTCAGTGTTGTTGCCTTGATGTTTTCTTCAAGGTACTTGATGCGTTTTGTGCCAGGAATAGGTACGATGTCAGTGCCCCGAGATAATACCCAAGCTAAAGCAATTTGAGCTGCCGTAGCAGACTTGGCCTGTGCAATTGCTTCAATCGTTTTAACGCGATTTAAGTTCAAATCAAAATTCGCATCTGTGAAACGTGGATGCATGTTGCGATAGTCATCGCTTGGAATGTCTGCTTTCGTTTGAAAACGTCCTGTAAGAAATCCACGACCAAGTGGTGAGTAAGCAACAAATCCAATCCCTAATTCACGACAGGTTTTTAAGATTTCGTTTTCCACGTCGCGCGTCCATAGCGAGTATTCCGTTTGAAGTGCAGCGATAGGGTGAACTTTGAAGGCGCGTCTTATGGTTTGCGGTGCTGCCTCTGACATGCCTAAGAATCTTACCTTACCTGCAGTCACAAGTTCTTTCATCGCACCAATCGTATCTTCAATCGGAACGTTAGGATCTACACGGTGTTGATAGTATAAATCAATGACATCCACCTTGAGTCGCTTGAGGCTAGCTTCACATGATTTGCGGACATATTCAGGAGTGCCACAAACGCCTAGGAATTCTCCATTTGGGCCACGCATATTAGCAAATTTAGTGGCTAAGATGACTTTATCTCGTTTACCAACGAGTGCTTGTGCCAAGAGCTCTTCATTTTTACCGGAGCCGTACATGTCAGCGGTATCAAGAAAGGTGACGCCTAGTTCAATCGATTTATGAATCGTTTTGATAGATTCAGCATCGTCACGTCCCGAGTAGAATTCGGACATGCCCATACAGCCGAGTCCGATTTGTGAAACTTTAAGGCCTTGGCCTAAGGTGCGTGTATTCATAAAGTATAATGCTTAAAATGCGCGTGCGTATTGGATAGGAGGGGGTAGATCCGTTGCTCTACCGAGAGCTTTTGCTGCATATTGTGGCCAACGTGGATTTCTCAGCATCTCACGGGCAAGTAAGACAAGATCAGCTCTACCGTTTGCGATTATCTCTTCGGCTTGGGCAGGTTGGGTAATCATCCCTACTGCTGCTACTAAGATGCCTGAGTCTTTTTTTAATCTTTCAGCAAAAGGCACTTGAAATCCAGGAGCTACGGGAATCTTGGCCGTACCTAAGTTACCCCCTGTACTTGCATCGATTAAATCTACGCCAGCAGCTTTAAGTTGCTGCGCGAGTATAGCACACTCATCAATATTCCAACCGCCTTCTGTCCAATCCGTGCAAGACAAACGAACCGTAAAAGGAAGATTATCAGGCCATACGTTTCTTACTGCATGAACAGTTTCCATAAGGAAACGAATTCTGTTCTCAAAGCTTCCGCCGTATTGATCGGTTCTCGTGTTACTCAGTGGTGATAAGAATTGGTGAGCTAAGTACCCATGGGCTGCATGGAGTTCAACATAGTTAAAACCTGCTTCCAAGGTACGTTTCGCTGCACTCACGAAATCATTTTGAATACGTTTAATTTCTGAGAGGCTTAATGCTGTGGGTACTTTATTTAAATCGCCGCCAAAGGCTACGGCACTTGGAGCAAAAGTGTCCCATCCGCCTTGCGTAGAGGATAAATGAGCGCCTCCCTGTTGTGGCACCGCAGCTGAGCCTTTACGGCCTGCGTGGGCTAGTTGTATGCCTGCCACGCCACCTTGAGCTTTAATAAAACGGGTGATCGCCTGCATAGGTTCAATATGCTTATCATCCCAAATACCTGCACAGCCCGGGGTGATTCTGCCTTCAGCAGAAACTGCAGTAGCTTCTGCAATGATTACGCCTGCACCGCCAACAGCAAAAGAACCTAAGTGGACTTTATGCCAATCATTCATTACGCCATCTACTGCGGAGTATTGGCACATAGGTGCCACACCAATTCGGTTACGTAACCGTATGGACTTAATGGTTATAGGATCGAGTAAATGCGGCATTCGTTCTAGCTTAGGTTAACTTTGAATATTCGCAACTTTCTTGAGTAAAGATTTGGAGACTTTAATAAGTGTGCTATGGTGTAAGATATGCAACTTGGTGGCATCCATCATCTCACAGCAGTTACAGCTCAGGTTGGTAAAAATCACGCGTTTTATACCCAACTACTAGGTATGCGCCTAGTGAAGAAAACGGTGAATCAAGATGATGTGTCTGCCTATCATTTATTCTATGCTGATGGTGAAGCATCACCAGGCTCTGACTTAACTTTTTTTGATTGGCCCGTACCCCGTGAAAGACGTGGTACGCGTAGTATTACCCGTACTGGTTTACGTGTAGGGTCGGAAAAGAGTCTGATGTGGTGGATTGATCGATTAAAGGCTGCTGATATCAACGTAAGTGCTGGGTTTGAGCGTGCTTCACGCTTTGGTGTCGATTTTGAGGATTTTGAAGGGCAACGCTTAAGTCTGGTTGTAGATTCAAAATCAAAAGGCAATCCGTGGAGTCAAAGCACTGTGCCAAGTGAACACCAAATTTTAGGTCTCGGTCCAGTTACCATGAGTGTACCTGATTTAAAACCAACGAAGCATTTGCTAACGACGATTATGGGTATGAGAGAAATCTCGGAATATACTCTAGGGGATAGTCCTGTGCATGTCTTTGAAATGGGACCAGGCGGAGCAGCAGCTGAATTACATGTCGCTGTAGAAAGTAATGCGCCACTCGCAAGGCAAGGTGCTGGAGCAGTACATCACATTGCTTTTAGAGTTGCGAGTGATGAGGCATATCAGGGTTGGCTTGAGCATCTCGCAGATAGCGGAATTCCAACCAGTGGCCCCGTTGATCGGTTTTATTTCAAGAGTCTGTATTTTAGAGAACCAGGTGGAATTTTATTTGAAATTGCAACCGATGGGCCAGGATTTGCAGCGGATGAACCTAAAGATAAGCTCGGACTAAAGTTAGCATTACCGCCTTTTTTAGAACCTAGACGTGTTGAAATTGAGCGAGGGTTAGAACCTCTTTGATTTAACGTTTTAAACTAGATTCAGACAGGAAGTGTTACCCTAAAGATACATCCTGTAGGTTGAGCAGCTAGGGCCTCGATAGCACCGCCATGTGCTGTGACAATCGCTTTGCAAATAGAAAGACCTAATCCTGCATTACTGCCTTTACGTGATTCATCGAGTCTTACGAAGCGCTCAAAGATTACCTGTAATTTTTGAGGATCAATTCCTATCCCCGTATCTTTAACATCGATGATGCAACTATTGCCCTTCGCATATGCCGTGAGCTCAACGCTTCCACCAATTGAATTATACTGAATCGCGTTAATGATTAAGTTAATCAGCACTTGGCTTAATTTTTCGTAGTCGGCATGGATCGTTAGTTCACAAGGCGCGTGCGATAGAGTAATATTTTTTTCTTTAGCAATAGGTTCAACAAGATCGACGCAGTCTGTGATCAAACTATTTACACTGATTTGTGTTTTAGTGAGTAACTCTTGTCCTGAGTCAAAACGTGCTAACTCGAGTAATGATTCGATGAGTCGTTTCATTCGCTGAGCAGCTCTTAAACATGCTTCAATTGTCTCGATATATTCAGCACTAGATCTTTCTTTTTTAAGTGCTGACTGGGCTTGAGTTAAGATTATCGCAACCGGTGTTCTTAATTCATGTGCAGCATCGTAAGTAAATTGCTTTTGCTGATTAAAAGCAGTTTCTAGCCTTTCGAAGGTTGAATTTAAAACTTTTGCTAAGGCGCTTAGCTCTTCTTCGCTGTGAGATAGTTCTATTCTTTTTGATAAATCAGATGCGGATATTTTTTCTGCTGTCTGACTAATGGTTATAATAGGTTTTAATGCTTGGGCAGTTATCCAGTAGCCACCCATCAGGCCTAAACTAAGCACTATTATTCCTATGCCAGCTAGTTCCAGTGCGTTTATTTTAAGATGTGCTAATTCGTTAGAAATATCACGACCCACAATAATGCTATCACCTATACGTGTTACAAAGTGTGTTTCTCGTATCGTGTTACGTGTTGTACGAGTAATAGGGCCTTTGGTTGAGGCAGAGGTGTTGATTTGGTTGATATCAAGTGTTGGTGCGTTACTTGATTTACCAAGTACTACACCCGTATGGGTGATGATGGTAAAATAGTATCCGCCTGGATTCTCAGAGCCAAAGAGTGATTCATCTTGGGATTTTGGTTGAAAGACGATGGCCGCTTGAGGCGGTGGAGGAGATTGTAAAGCAGGTCTTTCAGTAGGTTCTGTGTCAGGGGATTGACGGCGAGGTGGAGGCGGATTCTGAGGACGTCTTGCACCCCGTTGATTAACAGGGTGGAGGGCTTCATTTAAGATATTGGTACGTAACTTTAATTCATCATCAATATCGTGATAGGTTCGTGTGCGCTGCATGGTATACGCCGCAAATCCTAGCGCGGATAAGACAAAGATTAGAATGAGGCCGTACCAGAGCTGGAGCCTCCATTTGATGGATGAAGGAAGTTTCATCCTACGCAGTAGCCGTGGCCTCGGCGAGTTACTACAAAATCAGGGCCTAATTTTTTTCTAATTTTAGAGACATGCACATCAAGTAAATTTGAAAGAGAACTTTCGTTCTCATCAAATAAGTGTTCGTAGAGTTGTGTGCGTGTAATGACCTCACCTTTATGAAGCGCTAAAAATTCTACTAAAGAATATTCACGAGCCGTCAGGTCGATAGCTTTGTTTTTTAAAGTTACTGTTTTAGAAGCTAAATTAAGTATTACATCACCGACTGTAATACTATTTGAGGTAAGATTAGCGCTACGTCGTATAATAGCACGTATGCGTGCAAGTACTTCTTCTAAATCAAACGGTTTAATTAAGTAATCATCAGCTCCGGAGTCCAAACCACGTACACGGTCTACTGTTTGATCGCGTGCTGTTAGCATTAATACCGGAGTCTTCTTTTTTGTGCGTAATTTTTCTAAAATTTTCCATCCATCGATTTTCGGAAGCATGATATCTAAGACGACAGCATCGTAATCATTAGATAGTGCACTAAATAAGCCTTCCTCGCCATCATTGGCCGTGTCTACAGCGTATCCTTCGTCCTTGAGGCCACGTGCTAGACTTTTTGCTAAGTCTATCTCGTCTTCAATAATGAGAATGCGCATAAAAGTAATTTCAATTATATGATCTAGGTAATGAGTATGCCACTTAAAACCTTAATATTTGATGAAGATGGAGTGTATTTACGTGGGATTGAGTAAGGGTATTAAGATAAGTTCTTACACTATCTGCCTGTGTGCTGTGCTTGAACTATGTGTTCTTATTAATTACTAACTTAGGTGTATCTACTATGACCAGTATCCCAGAACGCAATTCTCTCGTCAATCAGACGGTATTATGTGTTCAAGATGGAATTGCTAAGGGTAAGTGGATTGAGTGGCTTCCTGCAGAGCGTATTTTATGTGAGGATTTGCAGATTAGTCGTAGTACCCTAAGGCGAGCCTTAATTGAGCTAAGGCGTAAAGGAGTTATTAAAGCGGTTTATGGCGTTGGTAATCGGATTGAAAAAATAGAAATAGGGAAAGCCTCATCTAAAGTCGCTCATGATGTTGCCCTACTTACTCCAGCTCCACTGGATAGGTTAAGACCAGCCCAGACTCTATGGATAGATGAATTAAGAGCGATTTTAAGTGAGAGAGGTATTCAGTTACATATCATTAATGGGCAACAATATTTTAGGCCTCGCCCCAAAGCATCCTTGGATAGACTTGTGAAGCAACGACCACACGCGTGTTGGATTTTATTGCTAGCAACGGTTTCTTGCCAGGAGTGGTTTGCTAAAAGTGGTGTACCTTGTCTTATAGCTGGGTCCTGTCATACGGGTATTAATTTACCCTTTTGCGATTTAGATCACAGATCAGCGTGTCGTCATGCTGCCGGTATTTTATTGAAACTTGGACATAGAAGACTCGCTTTTTTTAATCAGAAGTTACCTCTAGCGGGTGATATCGAAAGTGAACAAGGATTTTTTGAGGGTGTGAATAATTCTAATCATCCTGAAGCTATAGTTACGTCTATTGGGCATGATGCAACTTCACTAGGTATTATACAGTCGCTGAAAAAAATAATGTTTAGCGCTCATCGACCAACTGCTCTTCTTGTTACGAATCCGCTTCATTACTTAGCTGTAGTAAGTGGATTAAGCTATTTAGGGTTACGAGTGCCTTCTGATGTTTCTGTTATATCTCGTGATGACGATGCGTTTTTGTGGTTTTATACACCTGAACCTAGTCGTTATGTTGTAAGTTCACGCGCTTATGCTCGCAGTTTGGTACATGCCTTAATTGAAATCATTGAAGGCAGTTCAGCTCCGATTGAGGGCTCAAAAATTATACCAAAGTTTATCCGTGGATCTACGATAGGCCCTGCTACCTTAAGGGATAAAAACTAAGAATTTTCTTCAGTAGGTCGTAGGCGATTTTTACTTTTTACCATAAAAAGTAAAAGTCCGCAGATTAGTAATGCTAGAGCAGCTATGTAAAAAACAAAAACAAGGTCTAGTCCTGAATCTTTTATTACTCCGCCAATATAAATGAGGGCTCCTCCAACGGTAACACTAATTAGATTTAAAATACCGTAACCTGTAGCGCTATACTTTTCGTTAACTACTTTTCTTAAGGCAGGCATGAGATTAGCGTCAAAAAAACCACGTCCTATACCATAGGTAATCAAGCCCAAGATAGCTATGAATAAAGAATTATTCTTTATGCAAAAAAACAAACAAGGTGCCACGACGCAAAATCCTAAAGCTGGTACAAGTGCATGTGCGTTTACTTGTTTTTTAATCCATCTGTCAGCAATTAATCCTCCTAAAAGAACCCCAAAAAAGGATGCTATCTGGATATAACCTGTAGCGGTCATACCTGCGCTACCTAAACCTAACTTAAAGTGATCACGTAAGTAAGTAGGTAGCCATCCGTTTATTCCCCAATTTGCGATTCCAAAGCATGCATTCGCTGCAAGTAACCAAAGAAAAGCTCTTCCACTAAAGATACCTGATAATGCACTTCTCCACGCAATGCCTGTGGATTTACTTTCGGAGTGTATATTTTCTGAGTCACGCAGGCACAGTATTAATATCAATGAATATACAATTCCAATAGCACCAAACCACTGGAATCCTGATTTCCAGTTGTAGTGTTCTGCTATAACTCCGCCGATGCCACCTAAAGCGGCGCCAGTATATATACCTGTCATATGTAATCCTACTGCAGTTGATCGAGTTGATTTCGGATGATAGTCAGCAATCAGTGCAAGTGCTGCAGGTATGTAGCAAGCTTCGCTAATTCCCATGAATGCACGAGTTATAAGTAAGTAAGGTAGGCTGTGCGCAAAGCTAGTTAACCAAGTTATGAGTGACCATATTAGTAAGCTACCAATGATCACGTAGCGGCGATTGAATTTATCTGCAAGGTAACCACCTAGTGGGCTGAATAATCCATATACCCAAAGAAAGACTGATGTAAGTAACCCAAATTGAGCATCAGTCATTGCTATGTCCGCCTTAATAGGGTCATGCATAGCAGTTATCATTAACCGATCTAAGTAATTAAGAACTGCTATAATCCACAAAAGATAAACCGTAAGCCAGGGTCGTGTGAGTAGTCGAGGTAACATTAAAATACCGCGTTAGTGCGTTTTTCCTAGCCAAATTTCTGGGGAACGAACACCTGGCCTTTGTTCACCGCCTGCAATAACTATATCATCTCCCCAAAGGGTCGATGACGTTGTGACGAGTGAAAAAGGAATACTTCCATGCGTACTCCAGGTATTATTAGCAGTATTGTAGATTAAAATCTCGCGTCTAAATCCTTTATGCATGGTTGGCGTAGTATTTACCTGTGATCCATCATCACCACCAAGGATTAATATTTGATTATTAATGCAATATGATGGGGAAGGAGCTGCAACGCTTGGGTATGGTAAATTAGCTAATTTAATCCAACCTTGATTTGGCTTATAACACCAGGCATCTGCAAGCCACTCTCGTTTAAGTGATCCTGTACTATCACTATATAATCTAGCACCTCCGAAGATATAAAATGAGCCTGAGCAAATTGATGATGTAGGAAAAATGCGCCCATAACCAGGACATGATTCAAGGGACTGCCAACCGGCGCTTAGATTATCTAAGTTGAGTGTAAAGAGTTTGTTTGATGCTTGTTTTGAGTCAGGACTTGTCGCTCCTCCATAGACATAGATTACTCGATTATCTAGAGCACCAGTTGCTTGAGCCAAAGGCAGTGGTAAGTCTGGCCACTGTTTGAAAGTTAATTTTCCATGAGAGTAGTTTAAAAGCCACACTTCCTTGAAATTACTCTTTGAATCTCCTCCACCAATAAAAACAATTCCTTCTTTGGTTGTGAGAGAAATTCCATAGCCATTTAAGTGGGGCATTTTTCCCTCTTTTCTCCATGTGCTTTCACCTTTCCTTAGAGAATAGATAGTGTCATACCATACTTTTGTGCCGCCCTCCCATGGTCTTTTATCTGGAAAATTAGCGCCTCCTGCGACGAAAAGTACGTTATTGATAACTCCGCAAAAACTACCTGCGAAACCTTCTTTGTCGGGTAAGTTGGGCAGTTTATTCCATTCTAGATTTACAGATAGTAAACTAGATAAGGGCATAAATATGAGGACTATGTATGCGAATCTTTTAAGTATTCTAACGTAATGCATTAAATGGTTATCATACCTTACTTGCGTAATTAAAAAATCCTATTTCTTCTAGATCTGCTCGTAATTTAAGTTCCTGTTGCTCTGTAATCCTGTGTAACGGTAGGCGTACTGGACCGCAATCTACGCCAATTAATTTCATGATCTTTTTACCGGCAGGTAAACCACCTGCTGTTATCATTATATTGATAAATTGTTGAGAACGAGCCTGGTTCTTTTCAGCTGTTTTTAAGTCTCCAGATTTATATGAGTTAATTATTTCCGTGTATAGTGGTGAAGCATAATTATAAGTACTGCCAATTGCACCTGGAGCATTTAATTGAAGTCCACTGAGTAAAATTTCATCTCTTCCGAATAAAATAGTGTAGTATCCAGATTTGAAATTTGAAGCTGCCTTAAAGTCTTCTAAATCTTCATATGTAAATTTTACGCCCGCTAAGGTAGGAATTTTTCCGTCAGCTTCTTTAAGAAAATCTAGAGCTGATATGGTTACTCCAGTCATGGACGGGATATGATAATAGTAAAACGGAGTATTAGGTGCTTCAGCCGCAATTTGCTGACACCATGAAACTAACTCAACAACACTCGCAGGCTTGAAAAAACTAGGTGCAATCGTCGAAATTGCATCTGCATTAATTTCCTCGGCATGTTTTGCTAAGGTTTTTGCATCGCCTAAGCTAGAGTGTCCGACGTGGATAATTAATTTTAAAGTAGCAGGCTTTGATTTACTCCAAGCAGTAGCAACTTGTAGTCGCTCATGAGTTGTCATGCTATAGCCTTCGCCTGTTGTTCCGCATACAAATGCGCCGCTTACTCCGTTTTTACTAAGTAAATTTGCAAGAGCGGGAATCTTATCTAGAGCAAGACTCGAATCTTGTGCAAAAGGGGTGAAGGGAGCTGCTATTAGTCCGCTCAGGCGTTGTTTCATGATTATTTAAACTAATTATCTAATACTTTAAATATAAAGAAAAACATAAAGTAATACTACAAGTGCTTAAAAGTGGTATTAAAATAGTACCACTATATTTGAGTTGTTAAGACTCATATCAAGGAGTGATCTTCTTTTAACCCCTGGTAATGTATATGAATAAATTAATTAGGTATATAACCGCGTTTATATTTTCTGCTGTTTGTTTACTTGCTCAAAATGCTAGTGCACAATCAGCAAATGGAACGATTGAAGGCCGTGTTTTTAATTCTTTAACTGGCCAATATCTTGTTAATGCCCGTGTTATTGTAGAAGGCACAAGTACTGAAGCGCTCACTGATAAATCAGGTTATTTTAGTTTAAATCGTTTATCAGCAGGTAAGGCTAACATTACTGTCTCATATGTTGGAATGAAAACGGTTACAGAAAGCGTTCTGGTGCCTCAGGATGGCTTGGTGAGTCATGATATAGCTATGGTTCTTGCCTCATCGGATACAACCACATCAAAAGATGTGATTAAACTCGACGCATATAACGTCACTGAAACGGAAGTTATGAGTGCTCAGTCATTGGCGATGAATGAACAACGTACTGCACCCAATATTAAAAATGTAGTATCCATTGAAGAATTCGGAAATATAGGTGATGAAAATATCGGTAACTTTTTACAATTTTTACCTGGTGCATCCGTATCTTATTCTGGCTGGGATCCGGTCGGTGTTTCTTTGCGTGGTCTTCCTAGTAATTCAACAGGTGTTACTGTTGATGGGTACGATGTTCCTACTGTAGTAAATGGTAATAGCCGTGGTGTTTACTTGATGGAAGTACCTATGGCTAACGCTTCTCGTGTGGAAATTACCAAGGTTCCTACGCCTGATGTTCCTGCAAGTTATTTAGGTGGGTATATCAATATTATTACTCGTAGCGGATTTGAAACAATTAAGCCTAAGTTTGATTACAACGTATATTATGAAGTGCATAATCGCACAAAATTAAATTTATATAGCATACCTCCAAGCATAGCAGCTCGAACGACCCCTTCTTTTATACAACCTTCTTTTACTTTTAAGGATCTACTTCCCTTTAATAGAAAATTTGCTATTACGTTTGGAGGATCTAGAACGTTTAGATTTAAACCAAGTGAAACGGGTAGTACGCAGGATGATGAATCCACAACGTGGGATCTTGTGCGTAATGTCCAGACTACGAGCCAAATGAATAGTTTGCAGCAAGAATGGACTACGCTCCAAGGACAACTTGGTATGGAGTGGAGGCCTAATGCTAACAATCTACTTACCGCTAATTTTCAGTACAGATACTACGATATAGCTACAACACGTAGTGTTCTAGCGTTTAATTATGGAGCTACTGCACTAGGAGATAGTACCTATTCACAAACAATAACACCTACAGGATCATCTTTACCTGTAGGAACAATTAATCTTAATAGCGGAGCTAATGCTGTTTCGGCGTATCAGAATAAGATGTATGCTCTTAGATATGCCTATAACAAGAATACATGGAAGTTTGATGTATCAGGTTCGTTTACAACTTCACAAGGTGATACGAGCGATACCGATAAAGGTTTCTTTAATACGGTTACCGATACGATATCTAATGTAATCATTCGTGGAACGAACTTTAATGGTGTTATGCCAACTACCTATTCTGTTACTAATTCATCAGGTGGTGCAGTTAACTTCGCGGATGGTGGTAATTATTCAATTGTTAGCGCTACACACTCTCGGGGCGATACTGGAACTCAGCGTTATGGAACTCGAGCTAATCTAACTCATGATTTTGATTTTATAATACCTCTTACATTAAAGGTCGGATATCTATCAGATGTTTTACAAAGCGATCAGAATACTTTTTCTCAAACATTTACATTTACGCCTAATGGTTTATCCGATGCGACATCACGTTTAGCGAGTAACTTTAATGTTTTTGATAGTAATTATAATGCGACTGGACCTACATTATATGGACTTCCAATTAAGTGGATTAGCGCTGCAAAAGTTTATCAATTATACCAGCAAAATCCATCCTGGTTTGTTGAGAATAAAGCAACCACATGGACGAATTGGGTTAATAATAGTCGCCAACTAGGTGAATTTATTAATGCAGGTTATATAAGAGCAGATACTCGGTTAATTAACAAAAAACTATGGTTGGTAGCCGGCGTGCGTTATGAACGAACTAACGATAAAGGAGCAGGTCCACTAAACCAAGTAAGTAATCTTTATAAGAGAAATCCCGATGGAAGTTTTGCATTAAGTTCAACAGGTGCTCGTATACCAATTTCAACTGACGCACTAACTAACGCACTGTTACAGTATGTTTACAGGGGTACGACTGAAAATACGACCTACAGTGGTTTTTATCCTAGTTTTAATGCCAGTTATAACATTACAGATAAACTCATTATGCGTGCTGGCTATGCGCTAACATTAGGCCGACCTAACTTAAACTACATTATACCTGGTACCACGATCACGGATACCACTGTGGCAGTACCAACCATAACGGTTAATAATAGTGCTCTTAAACCATGGACTGCAAAAAATTACGATTTGGCGTTAGAGAGTTATCAATTTAAAGATGCATTTTTCTCTGTAGGTGCATTTGAAAAGGATATTCAAAATTTCTTTAATTCAGTTAGTACGGCTGCAACTCCAGCCCTCTTAAGCCAATATGGACTACAAGGGGATCCATCGTTGCTTAATTATACATTAACAACCTACGCCAATGGGGGCGATGCTAAGGTTAAAGGTTATGAGGCAAGCTATCGTCAAAACCTTACTTTCCTTCCTCATTGGGCTCAAGGTTTACAAGTTTTCGCGAATGCCACTAAAATACAACTCAGTAGTTCGACTCATACAGCTGACTTTTCTGGCTATACACCTAAATCTGCTTCAGCAGGTATAAGTTTAAATCGTCGCAGGTACTCTATTCGTACTACAGTAACATACACGGGTGATTTAAACACAGGCGCTCAGGCTGCTAGTGCCACTGTTCCAGTAAACACCTACAATTATCAATTAGCTCGCTATAGATATGCTCTGTCGCTCCAGTATGTTCTAAGTAAACATTTTTCTCTCTACTACTCGACAATGGATATCGGTGGATTCTTGCAAACAACTCAGCGTTATTCTCCTTCAACACCATCTTTTGCTAGGGATACACGTAGACAAGCATTGGGTTATTATAATAACTTTGGTGTGCGTGGTACTTTCTAAAATAAATTTTAACCAAATTTAATTTCTATAAGCTTTCATGATTAAAAGCCTACTGCGCTGTCTCATACTTATTGGAATATTAGGATCTATTGGACTGTCTGCTGAGAGTTCTCTGCAAACAATAGATGTATTTCCATTTGGTATGAATGCAGTAAAGTCATACCGCATACCAGGAGTAGTAGTTACTAGTAAAGGAACACTCTTGGCGTACTGTGAGGCTAGGCATAATAGTTCTGCAGACTGGGGTGAAATTGAAATTTATTTACGTAGATCAAAAGACCAGGGCAAAACGTGGACACCTTTTAATGTGATTGCTCATACAGGAGCTAGAATTGAAGGTAATCCACATAAGCCTTTAGGTGGAGAGCATGAGCAAACAGTTAATAATCCCGTAGCTATCGTAGATAGTGTGACAGGGAATATTCAGTTTTTATATTGTATTAATTACGCACGTTGTTTTTCGATGCGCAGCACGGATGACGGTTTGACGTGGTCTAAACCAGTTGAGATTACAGCTACATTCGAGGCGTTTAAAAAATATTACGATTGGAAGGTGATTGCAACGGGACCAGGTCATGGAATTCAGCTTAAAAATGGCCGTTTGGTTGTTCCTGTCTGGATAGCTTTTGGAAAAGTCGGTGATCATGGGCCATCCGCTGCTGCTACCATTTTTAGTGATGATCATGGCATTACATGGAAGGCTGGAGAAATGGCACTCGCCCCGAACGCAGATATAAGTAATCCAAATGAAACGAGTGCTGCACAATTAAGCGATGGTCGTGTCATGCTTGTTACTCGAAACACATCAAAAGCTAATAGAAAATTAGTTACTATAAGCAGTGATGGAGCTACTGGTTGGAGTAAACCTGAGATTCAATCCGAACTGTGGGAACCGCAGTGTATGGCAAGTATTACAAACTATCCACCAATTCCAGGAGTATTGCTCTATTCTTGTCCACATACATTGGGTCGTGATGATAATATGGTTGAGATACCAGCTAGTCGGGGTAAGCGGGAAAATTTAACCGTTCAGATGAGTAGAGATGATGGAAAGACATGGGTCCTTAACCATGTGATTGAGTCTGGCAAGAGTGCCTATTCTGATTTAGCTGTTTTACCAGACGGCAACATTATTTGTTTATATGAATCAAGTAAGGGTATCGTATCTACTCGATTTGGCTTAGAGTTGCTAACGGCTAAGCATGATAAGTAATAGACTATTACTATCATTCATTTTAACTACTTTCTTTAGTGAAGCGTTTGTGTGTGCGCAGGTTAATGATGTCACGAAGCAAGATGTAAGTAAGGACATAGTTTATTCGATTAAAAAAACCGCGCTAGATCGTTATATAGCAAAACCAGATAAAGCATTTCACTATACGTTAAAGCGTTCAGATAGGCTTCCTAGTCTAACGGTTCAAGTACTTGATTTTACTTCCCAGTCATGGAGATCTGAAAATGAAGTTAATCATACTATATGGAGGCACTGGTTAACTATTATTAGGCCAGATCAAGTAGATTACAAAACGGCACTATTATTTATTACAGGTGGATCTAACTTGGATAATGCGCCAACAAAGTACGATGCTAACTTACTTAAGATTGCAGCTCTAACACATAGTGTCGTTGTTGAATTGCGGATGGTCCCAAATCAGCCGCTTATGTTTCATGATGATCATGAATTGCGTAAAGAGGACGCTATCATTGCTTATACGTGGAATAAGTATTTACAAGGAGGTGATGATGAGTGGCCTGCTCGCTTGCCCATGACTAAGAGTGCAGTGAGAGCCATGGATGCAGTGACTGAGTTTTGCAAATCTAAGAAGGGTGGTTTATTAGATATAAAAAACTTTGTCGTATCAGGCGCATCTAAAAGGGGGTGGACTACATGGACTACAGCAGTCGTAGATCCAAGGGTAGTAGCCATCATTCCTCTTGTTATTGATGTACTCAATATTGATAAATTTAGTGATCATCTGTATCGCGCTTATGGCTTTTGGTCTCCTGCTGACGCCGTTTATACTAATATAGGAATACACGACTTAGTTGATACGCCGAAGTACAGGGAGTTGATGCAGATTGAGGAGCCTTATGAGTATAGGGAACGGCTTAGGATACCTAAATTTATAATCAATTCTGCTGGTGATCAGTATTATCCTCCTGATTCGTCACAGTTTTATTGGAATGACTTAAAAGGTCTTAAGTATCTTCGTTATGTTCCTAATACAGATCACTCACTACGTGGTTCGGATGCCTATGATTCGCTTTTGTGTTTTTACCTATCGTTTATTCGTGGCGATACCATCCCTTCCTATACGTGGAATTTTGAGAAGAATGGGACTATCTCAGTCTTAACTAAAACTAAGCCAGATAATGTCGTTGTATGGTACGCAACTAATCCTAGCACTCGTGATTTTCGTTTAATGAAAATAGGAGCAGCCTATAAAAGTCTTCCTGCTATTAAAACTAATGATGGGTGCTATGTGGGAATAGTTCCAAACCCAGTAACCGGTTGGACGGCTTTTTTTGTAGAACTAACGTGGAATATGCCTACTGGAGCTAAACTTAAAATGACTACTTCAGTTAGAGTTATTCCAGATAAACTCCCTTTTGATTCCTATATTAAAAAGCCAGTAAAACAAAATTCCAACTAAGGCTTATATAAGCTCTAGGCTATAAAGAAACTGGCGGAGGGAGGGGGATTCGAACCCCCGGTACGGTTTTACCCGTACAACGGTTTAGCAAACCGTCCCTATCGGCCACTCAGGCACCCCTCCACAACAGTTCTATAAGGCAACGGATAGCCAACGCTTAGGGCAAGTAGAATCTGCCTTTAAAGGCTTAGTTCTCTTCATCTATAGGCCGTTTTAGCTCTTTACGGCACTCGTTTATCACTCTCAGCCATATTTCCCTTAAATCAAACAGTCTTGGGTAAGCTAAAGGAGTGTAAGCGGATAGCTCAGGGTGTAGCTTAGCTTTATCTACATTAATGAGTCCCATACTGCTATTTACGCAGCTTAAGGCCCGCTTAAATAAGCTAATTGCCATTGCATAATCACCAAATTCTAGGGCATGGATGCCATGCATAGCTAACTCTTCACCTTGATGAAGCGAAGTCACATAACTAATAGCGAGTGGAGCTGGAAGTGACTTTCCCTCGGCGCATAGCTTGGTCCATTCTTTGTTTAAACCTAAAAATAAACCTTTGGTAGCAATGTACACAGGGTTTTTGTGAAGGGTATAGACGCCGTCCGTATCTTCAAATTCGATTGAGTCATCAAACTCAGCCAGGGCTTCCTCGGTCGGATCTTCTTCTTCAATAATCTCAGCATTATCCCAGCCCATCTTTTCAGCTACGACATCAATGCGATCAGTTCTGTCGATAAGCTTTTCGTAAAAATCAGCATAGCATTTTATCGCTTTATCTTGCTCTCTGAGATAGCGCTCCCAATCAAATTCATTCCAAGCGACATCTCCGCGATCTTCCCACTCGTTATCTGAAGAACTATCAGAATTAGAATTATCCATTAGCTAAAATGAAAGAAACTTCAGAAGACAAAAAAAGCAAACGAAAATCGTATTTTCTTAGCCAGCTTCATAGGTTGCTTTTGGGATACTTTGCTCTCAAGATTTAGCTCATGGCTGAGGTTTATCATGCACACGCCTATTTTGAAGGTCGAGTACAAGGGGTGGGGTTTCGTTACGCCGCCCTGGAAGTCGCTCGTGAATTTGATGTTTCGGGCTACGTCGAAAACTTAGCAGATGGACGCGTTCATATTGAAGCAGAAGGTAAGCAGGATGAACTAGAAGCGTTTATATCAGCCGTAGAAGAACGCATGGCTCATTTTATCAAGAAAACGAACCGAGATATATATGAGCGCTTACCTCAACTCGTAGGTCTTGAGGTGCCTTTATTTACGGGTTTTACAATTAAATGAATGAGCTAAAAAAGCTAAACAGGCTACAGGTCTGGTTCTTAGCACTTAGGCCTAAGACACTACCAGCCGCTGTATCGCCTGTTCTGGTGGGATCTGCGCTTGCTTTCAAAGTAGGGCATTTTGACCGTGTGGCTGCTTTACTTGCTCTTAGTTTTTCACTGCTCATTCAAATCGGTACTAATTTCGCTAACGACTACTTTGATTTTAAAAAAGGTGCCGATGGGGACAATCGCGTTGGCCCTAAACGTGCAGTAGCTTCTGGTCTAGTAACACCAAAGGCTATGCGCAGTGCTACGGCACTTGTATTTAGTGCAGCCTTTCTTTTGGGACTTTTTCTCGTTAGCCGAGGGGGTGTCTGGATGATCGCTGTAGGTGTGGCTAGTATCCTTTGCGGTATTTGGTATACGGCAGGACGCTATGCTTTGGCTTATACTGGTCTAGCTGATCTTTTTGTTTTTATCTTTTTTGGACTCGTTGCTGTTACGTGTACATATTACGTCCAGGTAGGAACGGTTTCTTTAGATGCCTTTTTAGTCGCGGTTCCTATTGGTTTACTCACGGCGAATATCTTAGTGGTTAACAATTACCGCGATATGGAAACAGACGCCCTTGCAGGTAAACGCACTCTCGTGGTTCGCTTTGGCCGTGGTTACGCACGTGCCCAATTTGCTGTATCTCAACTCATTGCTTTTCTTATGCCTGTGTATTTGTGGTACCTAGGATATTCAGCTGCTATATTTATTCCCCTTATCCTTTTACCCCTAGCTTTTTCACATTACAAGCGACTCAGTAAAAGTAAAAATCCCCAAGAGCAAATTGTGCTACTTGGGGATACAGGAAAGTTGCTCGCTTTGTTTGCGATTACTTTTTCTTTAGGCCTTGTTCTAAACAAGGCTTAAAGCGTTCAACTTACGAACGGATCGATTTTTGTTTTTAGGGTCGCTTTTGGAAGCATGCCAACAATTTGTTCAGCTAGCTTACCGTCTTTAAATAAAAGCATCGTTGGAATTGCGCGAATGTTGTAATCAGCGGCAATGGATCCGTGGTCATCGATGTTAACTTTAGCAATGGTTAACTTTGAATCGTATTCGATTGCAAGTTCTTCGAGGATTGGAGCAATGGCTTTACAAGGTCCGCACCAAGGTGCCCAGAAATCTACAAGAAGTGGAGTGCTGGATGCTGCTACGGCAGCTTTGAATGTATCTTGAGTAAGGTGGCTAATTTTTTCTGACATGATTATTAAAATAAAAGTGATTTATGAGAAAGTGCAACTCTTGGGAGTTGTTTATCGGGGTGAGGATTTATGAATAATTTCAGCAAGTTCTTGTGGCTCAACTGCCTCAAGGTGTTTACCGCGGCTTTTAAGTTCTTCGAATGTTTTAATGACAGTCTCCGTCATTTTTTCGTGGGTTTCTGAAGAGCCACCAACGATTGCAAATTTATCACCTTGAGTGATGCGTTTGTGCCCATCGGTGTTATCTAGACCTACACCGAGGAGTCCTGCACTTGGTCCTTTAGGTTTGGTAGATTTTTTCATTCGCTTGTAATTGAAGCGTTTTGAATATCCAACGCGGGTGCTTTTTCACCTACAGCTTCGCAGTGTATATCTGTGAAAGCTTCATTTTGGCGTATACGTAATTGGCCAAGACGCGTTAACTCTAACATAGCAAGAAATGTTGCTACGAGACGTCTTAAGGTTACGCCTTCAGGGAAAAGGGTAGAGAAGATAAAATTACGTTCCGTTTTAATTCGACCCATGAGCCACTCCATTTGGTCTGAAACGGTGACGACTTCATCTTGGATTTCACCGACTACGAGTTTTTCAGCTAAGCGGCGTAGTACGACGTTAAAGGTGTTCCAGACATCGATGCGGTTTAAAGCCTGCAGGGGACGATCTAACGTATTTTCTACACGCGCTGAAACGTAACGGTCCATCAGGTTTTGGCGTGTAATACTTAAATCATTTAGTTTTTCAGCAGCTTCTTTGAATTTCTTATATTGCAGCAGTTGGTAAACGAGTTCCCAACGCGGATCCATATCATCTTCTTCGCTATTTGGATCAATTGCGTGCAGGCCTTTTGGTAATAGCATGCGGCTTTTGATTTCCATGAGCGTTGCAGCCATCACGAAAAATTCACCAGCCAAATCTAAATCAAGTTCCTGCATCGCTTTAAGTGCTGCGATGTACTGACGGGTGACTGATTCTATAGGAATATCGTAGATATCTAATTCATTCTTTCTGATAAGAAAGAGAAGTAGATCGAGAGGCCCTTCGAATACGGGCAATTTGATACGTGTGTCAGAATCAGGAACCACGGTATAAGTCTTGAAAGCTAACTGTTATCCGCAAACTAAAAAATCAACGAATCTTTAGCATCGAGGCCACGAAATATCCGTCTCCATCATGGGTGTCGGGCCAAAATAAGAGGCCAAAATGACGATTTTCCCCACCAAAAGGCTTAGCGAATGGGGTGAGGCTAAAATTAGGGTTATTTTTGAGGAAATGTTCTATTTGTTGCTCGTTTTCTTGGCTGCAGAGTGAGCAGGTAGCATAAATTAAGCGTCCACCGACTTTTACATGTGTAGCCGCTTGGCTAAGTATTTCGGACTGTTTATGCGCATAGTCACGAATACTTGACTGGGTTGTTACCCATTTGAGGTGAGGGGACCTGCGCCATGTACCTGTTCCTGAACAAGGAGCGTCTACTAAAACGCCGTCGTAGGTTCCGCTAGGCTGGCTGATTGTTTTAATAACCAACGAAAGACCAGCGCGGTGTGCTCTTTGGTTTAATTCTTCAAGTGCACTTAAGCGAATATCAAAGCATTCAATCTTCGAATTTGGACCTATGAGCGTTGCTAGTTGAAGTGATTTTCCACCTGCTCCTGCACAGGCATCAAGCCATCTACCTGGTTCATTTAAGCCGATTGATTCGAGAATAAGTTGAGAGCCGATATCTTGAATTTCAATTTTACCACTTAAGTAGGCATCTGTTTTGGTTACATCGGCATAGCTTAGCATTTTCAGTGCGTAAGGCAGAATGTTACTCGAACTCCACGTCCAGCCGAGTGAGTTAAATTCATCAAAAACTGTCTCAGGGTTCTGTGTCTGTAATCTAAGCCACAAAGGAGCGCGTTGATTAATACAGGCATAGTGGCTTGTCTTAAAAACGTCTGGCACTTCTACTTTTAACCAATCGGGGAGGAGTGCTGGTAAGTGACTAAGTTTTAATTTTTCACGAACCGCTGACTCTTTTTTTGCTAGGGATTCTTCGGGAAGTGGCCAACCAGCAGATGCTTCTTTTTTGAAGTGTTTAGTAGCGGCTGTTTCTTCACTAAGCCATGCGACGAGTTGTATCGCTAGTTCACGATTAGTTTTTAAGACAGGCTCAACCCACGGTAAATACCGTAAGGTTGTGTAAATTAACTCACGGTAAAGTTTCCGATCACGAGATCCTAACCGCTTATCTGATTTAATCAGACGCTCGATACGAGCAGGTAAATTCAGATCGCTATGCCAATGGATTTCCAGCGAATCAAGCATTCCTAGGAATGTGCGCGAATGGATTGAGAAATGGTCCATGCCCTAGAAACGCAGCGCTTCGACGAGGAATTGGAAATTGATATGACCTTCCCGGCTTGGTCCTTGGTTGTCCGTGAAACGATATTCAAGCCTCCATAAATTAGCTAAGTTTTGAACAACGGATATCGATCGTTGGTTATAGACATGTTGTCTAGCGCCATACTCAACTAGTCCTATTAATTCGAATTGTTCATTCAGACGGTATGTAGCACGCGCGAGATATTCGTTGTCTTCGTGTCTCACAAAATCACTCGCGAGTTGTAAGGTCCATTTATCGCCACTTTTTAATTTAAGACCACTTTCAAATTCTCTGATGCGGAGATTAGTAGGGCTAAATACTTCTTTAGAGGTAATTTCAAGCCAGCGCGCAGGAGTTAAGGTGAAGTCGGTATGAATGTCAGAGTAGTCACGTTGGGTGCTACGTGTGTGGTTATACAAATCACATACCAAGTTTAAACTCGCTAAATCACGAGATCCATATTGGGAATCGCGTGTTTGAATCGTGTTATTTAAACTTAGTCTGAATGTATTTTCATAGGGAATTTGGTCAACGGTACGTAAGTCGCCAATATCTAATGGTTTTAAATAGGTCGTATAGGTTGTACGATCGATTAAAGGAATACTTCCGTAGTCATGATTGTTGATCGGTACATACCGGTAGCTAAGCATTGGTGTAAGTAAATGCCTAATGCCGTTAATATCCCAAAGCGGATTATTGAAATCAAAAACACCGCTTGAGCGTAACTGTGAGTCGAAACCGATCTCGCTTAGCGTACGTAAATAATTACCTTTCAACACAGGGCCTTGTTTATCTGTGTATTCGGTGAGGCGACCTGCTACTACAGGTGTAAAATTGAAATACGAAGTTGGGTTGATTGGACGTGAAACTTCATAGAATACATCGAAGCGATTGCTGGATAAGATAAGACCCTGGGGTGGCTTCTCTCTTAGGCCAACTATACTTGCACTTAGTCGCTCGTAGAATCCCCCGCCAATAGACGTTGTTAATTGATCAAAACGAATTTCTGGTAGGCGCTGAATAATATCGTCAAACGTATTGGGGTTAAGACGCATGAAGGCAGACGCAAAATAGTTTTCTCCAGAATACGTTGCTTCAAGGGTATTGTCTGGTGTTTGAACAGGGTAGAAGTCTTTAGGATAAAAATCTCTGATTACTTCCGAGTCTTTCCACCAATGGATATCAGCGTTTAAGGAAATGTTTTCACCTATTGACTGGCTATGATCCCAGTCGACATATCCACGTCCTGCACCAATAGGATTTCCTAATATATCGGTTTTTTTATTTCCGTAATCATGAATAAAACCAGATTTTAGAAAACCTGAGTATTCATTTTCACCTTGATTGGAATTATAGCTCGCAGATGGACCAAACATAACACCTCGAGCACTATAAAGCCCGAGATCCGCACCAGCTTTTAAATTGGTGTATACGGGTACATGAAAACCGACATCTAAAATTGCTCCTAAGTAAGAGCGGTACCCAGCATCAAAATTAAAATAGTTGGCTGTAATTGCCTTTGTTAAGTCTTGGCGAATAGTTGCAATGGGAATGATACGAGAGCCTGCTAATCCTAGAAAAGCGTCAACCGTACGTATGTAATGTCCTGGAGAATAAATGATGGTTTTGGCTCGGATGGAGGGTGACCACTTGCCTGGGTCACTGTAACTAACAATAGCATTATTAATCGTGATTAATTCAAAGTTACCTAAAGCACTATCGCCTTGAATATACAGAGGGTATTTTCCAATGCGTATGGAATCTACAGTTAAAGAGCCGTCACTGCGGTGATATTCTAGTTTGTCAGCTAAAAGTCTTTCATCAGCGCTAGTCATGGTAACATGACCTTCAGCAATCAAAATATCTTTTTTCGTATAATAAATAATTTTGTCTGCTGTGAGTAATAAGTCGTGTGTTTTCCATTTTCCTTTCCACTGGGCGTGACCTGTTACGGTATCTGTTGCTAGCTCTCCATTAAACTCAGCTTCATCTCCTGTGATGACAGGATAATTGTTAGACGTGGCCTTCGGTTTGGATTCGGGTACAGAGGCACCACGTCCTAGTCCTACTAAGGCTAGAAAACATAAGAAGAGAATGGTGGTACGAAAATGCACTGTGATCAGCCAAAACTTGGTTTACCCTACAGGCAAGCTCGTACGTTAGGCCTTGAATCAATCTTCTAGGTCAAATAGAGTCACTTTACAGTCCGTGACTACATCCTTAGACGATATTCAAGCCCTGCTTCAAGCGAGACATACCAGTCCTCACTCTGTGCTAGGTATGCATTTACAGACACAGGGCAAAGTAACTGCTGTGGTGGTTAGGGCTTTTTTAAGAGATGTTATAGAGTGCCGCGTGGTTGATCAGGATGCTAAATCGGCATCTAAAAAGGCATATGAGATGACACGCCTTAATCCTGAAGGCTTCTTTGAGCTTAGATTACCCAGACGCAAGGCACTTTTTAGATATACACTTAAGGCAACTTATGCGAGTGGGGTAGTCAGAGAATTTCCTGATCCCTATTGTTTTTTGCCAACGTTGTCTGATCAAGACCTCTATTTATTTAATGAAGGAAATGAGCACCGCATATATCAAAAACTAGGAGCTCATAGACGTAATTTAGGGGGTGTAGAAGGTGTAGCATTTTCTGTTTGGGCACCCTCAGCTGAGCGTGTTTCTGTGATCGGTAATTTTAATTCTTGGGATGGTAGATATCATCCTATGCGATCGTTGGGTGCTTCCGGCGTTTGGGAGCTTTTTATTCCAGAATTAAAAGACGGAGAATTCTACAAATTTGAAATTCGTGATAAGCACTCTGCGATTCATATTAAAACAGATCCGTATGCTACACGTTTTGAAGCACCTCCAGGAAATGCATCGATTGTTTGTACAACGCAATTTACTTGGAATGATCATGAATGGATAGAAGGTCGCTCTCGTAAGGCAGGTAACCTAGATCATCCGATATCTATTTATGAGCTTCATTTAGGCTCGTGGAAAAGAAAGCCTGAAGAAGGTGACCGTGTTTTAACGTATCGTGAACTAGCGCATGAAGTAGGCCATTACGTTAAAGAACTTGGATTTACTCATGTGGAAGTCATGCCGCTCTCAGAGCATCCGTTTGATGGTTCATGGGGTTATCAAGTAACCGGATTTTTTGCACCGACTCAGCGATTTGGAACACCTGAAGACTTTGCCTATTTTGTAGATCATCTTCATAGTTTAGGAATCGGCGTTATTTTAGATTGGGTTCCTGCTCACTTCCCTCGTGATCAGTTTGCACTCGCTCAATTTGATGGTACGCATCTCTACGAGCATGCTGATCCTAGACAAGGGGCCCACATGGATTGGGGTACCTTGATTTTTAATTATGGAAGAAACGAAGTAAGGGCGTTTTTAATTGCGAGCGCGTTAGCTTGGATTGATCGCTATCATATTGATGGACTACGCGTTGATGCTGTTGCCTCGATGTTATACTTGGACTATTCACGTAAAGAAGGGCAGTGGATCCCTAATCGATTTGGTGGAAGAGAAAATTTAGAGGCTATAGATTTTTTACGGCGCACGAATGATTTAGTTCACGGTTATTATCCTGGAGTTACGATGATAGCGGAAGAGAGTACCTCTTTTCCTCAGGTAAGTCGTCCAACTTCTGAGGGAGGTCTAGGCTTTGATTATAAGTGGAACATGGGATGGATGCATGACACGCTTCGTTATTTTTCGAAAGAGTCTGTACACCGCTGTCATCATCACAGTGATCTAACGTTTGGTATGCTTTACCAGTTTGCGGAGAACTTTGTTACCGTATTTTCTCATGATGAAGTGGTGCATGGAAAAGGCTCTATGCTCATGAAAATGGGCCAAGCTCATATTAGGGAAAAAGCGGCAGATCTAAGAGCTCTCTACACGCACATGTGGTGCTATCCTGGAAAGAAGCTTATTTTTATGGGTTCTGAATTTGGTCAATCCCAAGAATGGAATTATACCCGTAGTTTAGATTGGCATTTAACTCAGTATAAAGATCACGATGGGATACGCCTATTAATCAAAGATCTTAACCAGCTCTATCGGACGGAACCAGTGCTTAGCCTTAATGATTTTAATGCACACGGCTTTAAGTGGATATCCTGTACCGATAGTGCTGCTAACACGGTAGGCTATCTAAGGTCAGATTCATTTGGGAGTACGCTTTTCTTGGTGGTAGCCCATCTGGGCGGGGCAAGTCGGCATGGCTACCGGATTGGAGTACCTAAAAAGGGTGCTTGGACGGAGGTAATTAACTCGAATAGTGCCTTTTACGGAGGTTCAGGGGAGGGTAATGGTGGAGCCTGTTGGTCTGAAGATATACCCTATGATGGTCTAGAACAGTCGATATCGCTCAGTTTACCCCCACTTACTACACTCGTTTTTAAGTGGAAATCGTCATAATAGACCTATTTTGCGTCATTGTGGCTCTAGGGTATAATCTCTCATTGACGGTCTAATCGTTTATACTTCACTATTTAGAGAACCTTTTCTGAAAATTGACGTCCCAGTTTGTTAACAGCTCCATGAAATTTTTACGCCTTTTGTGCATCTTTAGTATCGCTTGTGTAGGTAGTTTACACGCCCAGGGACGTGGTACCGCTGGTGATGATGAAGATCAAAAGAATAAGCAGCCTCCGGTTGAAATTCCTGATTTCAGTAATTTGGATGAATATATCTATCAACCAAAGAGTAACCTTAACTTTGGTATGCGCTATATCAGTGGCGTAAAATCTCACTTTGCAGGTAATGGTGTTATTGGAGCACCTCAGTTTTTGCCAGACGCTAGTGCACCTAATGTTGTACGTGTTTATAATGATGGTCGTGTAGACCCAGATGGTCGTACGGCAAGTATTGATAACGGTAATGGTACCAGTTCCTCGGTTGCTGTTTCAGCAGATGGTAAGACACAGCAGTGGCAGTATGATTCAAGCAGCCAAGTTACGTCTGATGGTTACATGCAGTTTCATATTTATTCTGCTCAAACTCAGGATGCTTTGACTCATACCAAAACCGGTAAGGGAACATTAGGCATGGAGCTCTCTTCAGCTCGCGACATGGGTAATTTAAATTTCGGTAAAAATTTAACGTGGAAGCTCTTCGGTGGTGTAAGTATCAACGATATTCAAGATGCCTACATGACTAAGGTATCTGCTAATGTAACAACATTAACGGATACTTACGACTTATACGGTCAAACGCCTCCACAAGCTCCTTCCACTGAAGGTGCTAATAGTTCTTCGGTTTCTCTTACCGATCAATCTGGTAATGCTATCACTGATTCAGCAGGTAATCCGGTTACAATCAGTGTAAATACGACCACGCTTATTTCTAATGCTCCAGTAAATCGTTCAATCTCAAGTGCGGTAGATACAACCAGTGTTACTAATCACTGGAAGTTGCACGGTGGTTATGTTGAATTTCGTGGCGGCCCAGTTGTAAGCTGGTCTCCAACTGAGCGTTTACATTTTAATTTAAGTGCAGGTCCAGCGCTACTCTATGTTGGTAGTAATTTAGCTGTGACCTCAGTGCTCGCTCCTGCAGCTGGTAATCAAACTGTGGAAACTGTTGCTTCAGATAAAAACATTCTTCTTTTCGGTGGTTTTGTTGATGCAACGCTTCAGTTCGACCTTAATGAAAGAGCAGGCCTTTACGTAGGTTTATTTTACCAAGAAGCAGGTACCTATAATCAAAACGTCGATGGCAATGGAGCAGCAAAGATGCTCAATGGTTCCTACAATGACGTAACGAGTATGTGGACTGGTACGTATTCCGCTAAAGTTGATTTTACTAATCAATCTGGATTGCGTTCAGGGCTAACTTATAAGTTTTAAGTTTGTTTAGCGTTTAGACGATGCAAGCAAAGCTAGCACGTCTTAAGCTTCCTTGGATTAGTCTCATACTATTAACCGGATTAAATCTGGTTAATTATTTGGATAGGTACGTGCTCTCAGCTGTTTTGACTCCAATTAAGCAGTCACTCCAACTAACGGATGCACAGCTAGGTAAATTGGGTGTAAGTTTTATGCTTGGTTACTTTCTTACGGCGCCAATTTTCGGGTACCTAGGTAATCATATGAAGCGTAAAGGGCTCATCTTTATAGGAGTTCTTGTGTGGTGCTTAGGTACTTTTTTATCAGGCTATGCGAACAGTTTTGTTGTGCTTATAGTATTTCGAATTTTGGTGGGCCTTGGAGAGGCAAGTTACGGTACGTTAAGTCCTACCTGGCTTTCGGATGTTTATTCGCCGCACAAAAGAAATCAGGTGTTATCTTATTTTTATACTGCAATACCTGTTGGATCGGCACTTGGGTTTTTATTAGGAGGCTTTGTTGCTGCACAGTATGGTTGGAGGATGGTCTTTTTTGTAGCTCCCTTACCTGGACTTCTTTTGGTTAGTTTACTTTTACTTACTGAGGAGCCAATGCGAGGTGCTACTGAAATCGGTGAGTCAGAAATAGTTTTGCAACAGAAGCTAAGTTTTATATCCGCCTACAAACGACTTTTTGCATATACGGATTATCTCTTGCTCACCGCAGGCTACACGGCGCAAACATTCGCCCTTGGAGCGTTTGCTTTCTGGGGTCCTACGTTTTTACACCGAATACGTGGTTTAACATTGGCTCAAGCGGATAAGTTTTTTGGTGCTTCGCTCGTAGTAACAGGACTTATTGCAACACTTCTGGGTGGTGTTTGGGGTACTTTATGGAAAAAGAGTAATCCCAAAGCGTATACATATATTTTAGCTCTATCAGCTCTCTTAGCAGTACCGTTTAGTTATTTTTCTTTTGTAGCTACTGCACCCGTTTTTTTTAGCGCCTCGTTTGTACTCGCGATGTTTTTTATTTTTTTATCTACAGGACCTACCAATACCTTAATTCTAGAAACCGTACCTATCAGTATGCGCGCAAGTGCGATGGCGCTTTCTATTTTTGTAATCCACTTACTCGGTGATCTATCTTCGCCTTATCTTGTGGGAAAGTTATCAGACATTACGGGAAATCTACAAAGTGCAGTACTTTATTTACTTCCTAGTGCTTTAGCTTTGTGTGCTCTGTTTTGGATAGTACTGAGTTATACGTTCCGGTCCCATACGGTTAAGCCCTTTAACTGAGCTTTATCGTTGGTAGGGAGTAGGATGCTAGCTATATAACCGATAATAATTGTAGAAGCGATTGCTACAAATCCATGCAAGAAGGATGAGACATGGGTGTAGTGTTGAACTGACCAGGTAATAACAATACTAATCAATAGCCCAACTAATACACCGTTAGAATTCGCTTTGCGTGTAAGTAGTCCTAAAGCAAACACGCCAGGTAAACCGCCACCAATTAAGGCTAAGAGCTGCAAGTACTGATCCCAGAGTGATTGTACATTTAAACTCGCGATATACAGAGCCATAATCATGGCTAGAAAACCAGCGCCGAAAGTTGCCCAGCGAGCGAAACTTACCTGAGCTTTATCGCTCTTATTGGGGTATAGTAGATCGAAACAATCAATTTTGGCTATCGTTGCTGTTGAATTAATGACACTACTGATAGTACCCATTGAGGAGGCAAATATTCCAGCGACTATGAGTCCAATCAAACCGTGAGGTAATTCGTTAACTATAAAGTATGGAACGATTGCATCAGAGGTAGGTAATGCGCTTAAACGATCTGGATGGATTTGATAAAATGCCCATAAGGCAGTGCCTAAAAAGAAAAAGAAAAGGGCTGCTGGGATTGAGAGGACAGCTCCTAAAAGAACACTATTACGTGCTGATTTTACATCCGGAGTAGAAAAAACACGCTGCATAAGAGGTTGGTCGCCCACTTGCTGAAAAATGCTTCCAAGACTCATTCCTATAAACACCCATATGGTTGGCTGATTTAAATCTAAGGCCCATGAGGTTGCCTGTAATTTTTGATGCGATTCTGCCACAGCGAATATACCCGAGAGTCCATGAGGTACGCCGTGAATAATCTGGTACATCACAAAGAAGAGACCGCCAAATAAGATAATAGACTGGGCAACATCTGTCCAAATAACGGCCTCAAATCCGCCGCCAATAGCGTACGCAATAGTAACACCACCAATTAAAATGATACTCCCGTATACGTTAAGTCCAGTCACCTGGGACAAAGCAAGCGATGGAAGTAAGAGCACAACACTGATACGGCCTAGTATTTTTAATAACAAGGTAAGGATGGCTCCCAGTACTCTTACTTTACGACTGAATCGTGATTCTAAGTATTCAAATAAGGTGGTGATATTTAACTTCCTTAAAAGGCTAACAAAAACAAAAGCGATTAAGACAGTAGCAATGCTCTGTGCAGGGGTAGAACCAAAGGAAAGCCAGTTTTTTGAGTAGGTCGTGGCTGGTATAGCCATAACCGAGATACTGCTTTGACCTGTTGCAAACCAACTTATACCTGCTGCCCACCAGGCTGTTTTTCCTGCACCCCGTAGAAATTGATCGGACGAAGTTTTGTTCTCAGATTTATTTTTTCGAACGATCCAAAGTCCAATAGCTATATTGAATAAAAAGTAAGCAAGTAGGATGCAGTAATCGAGGCTGTTTAATGTTCTAATGCCAAGTGCTGCAAGAGGTAGAATCATGGGGAATTAATTCTAAAAAGGGTTGAAACTTAAAATGATCACTATCTTACTCTAATGCACCTAAAAAAATCAGTTCTTTTTAAGAAACTTCAAGGCTCTTTAAAACTTCATCTATCGTTCGTAGACTTTGAGGAGGTACAAAGCTGTTAATTCGGTGAATTACTTGCTGAATAATTCCATCAGGGCAGGAGGCTCCGCCTGTAATTAATATTTTATGCGGCGTTTTACTCAAACCTTCGGGCCAAAGTGGCTTAGTCACAAAACGATTAGCGCTAGTATCTAAATGTTTAGCTGGAAAAACGAAATGTTCTACAGATTCAAGCGAGTGAATATTTTCCTCACTTTGGATGAAGAATGCTTTATCTTTTAATTTCTCTGCACAGAGGCGATAAAGCTGATAGGTATTGGATGAGTTACGGCCTCCAATGACAAACGCAGCATCGACTTCCTGTTCTAGAGCTTTAGCGAGTGCGTCTTGGTTAACTTGGGTTGCATAGCATAAGGTGTCAGATCTACCGCTTCCACCTACACGTACATTTGCCTCATCACTTCCGTAACGAGCGCTAAAGCATTCACGAAGATGAGCTATAATTTCACGTGTTTCGTTTACGAGTAAGGTTGTTTGGTTAACGACAGCAATACGCTCAAGGTCTTTATCTACATCAAAGTTGGGGGTATGTTTGCCTGCGAAAATACGGTAGAAGTCTTCTTTTAACTTAGAGTCCTTGGATTTAATGATTTGTCCAAGTAGCTGAGCTTCCTCCAAGTTGCGGACAATTACAGCAGGGGCGTAGCGCTTTGTATTGGAGAATGTCGCTTTTGTTTCTTCGTGTTCGTATTTACCGTGAATAACAACCGTATAGCCTTCTCGTCCATAGACGCGTGCTGCTTTCCATACTTTTTCTACAAGCATGCACGTTGCGTCGTGGTTAAATACAGCGACACCTTTTTTAACGAGTTTAATTTTGTCTTCATCCGTGGCTCCGAAAGCGGGTATGATAACAATATCATCAGGTGTGAGTGTATCCCACAGGAGGGGACGGGACTCGGTAGTTCCATCTACTCCATAAGGAATACCTTTTTCGGATTGGAGATATTTAAGACCACGTTTGAGTAGGTCTGCATTTACAAAAGGATTGTGAATTAATTCAGAAAGCATGAAAACCCTGCGATTAGGGTTTTCTGATAGCGTTTCATAGGCGCGTTCAATCGCATTTTTTACACCTAAGCAAAATCCAAAATGGCTAGGTATAACGTATTGAATAGGACCAAAATTAAGGTGTACGGGATTGTCAGCCGTGCGCTCGTGTCGTCTTGCTAGCGTTTTAATCGCTAGACAGAGTTTAGATTGATAAAGTGCACCAGCCTCTGCATCAGGAACGTAGGCTCTAGCATTACGTTCTTTTTCAGGTCTAAATTTATAGATGAAATCATTCTCGCCTAAGTGCAGATATGGAATCTCAGCGAGATAGGGCTCTAGCCTAGGGAGTATTGCGGCTAGAGAAGGGGCGAGTGACTCTGGCGTCTTTTGAAGTGTCTCAAGCGTATAAAATTCTACCTCACTATCTTTAGAATTACCCTCTACCTGAACAAAATAAACGCGGTAGGTTCTGCCACCCGCTTCACTTACACATTTTTCCCGAGGAGTTGTGTGTATGGTAAACGATGACTCAAGACGTGAAACGGCCATCGTCAGGTCAGTCCCTGTAAACGGAAGTCCTGCTTTTGAACCTAATTTCCTCACGGCAAGCTGGTTGTTCGAGTTGAAAGCAAGAATGCAAATCAACTCAAAAGACGTGTTAGCCGTGCTCAAACTGCTCATCGGTTAGTTGTTATAGCTGCTGAAAACAGATTCAAGAGCGCTTGGATTTTTACCACCACCCATAGCGAAGTCAGGTTTGCCGCCACCTTTGCCATCAAGTTTAAGACTGAGTTCGTTGACGATCTTGCCGGCTTGATGTCCTGCTTTAATCGCCTGTGGACTACAGAAAGTGATAACACCTGCTTTATCCGCAAATGCTGCACCTAGCATGACAACACCTTCTCCTAGTTTAGCGATTACTTGAGCTCCAAGAGCGCGTAGTGCCTCTTGGTTTTCTACAGTAACTACAGCAGCTATAAACTTTAGGCCGTCTTTCACTTTAGCTTTTTCTGCTAAACTATCCGCTAGTCCAGCAGCAGCCTTTTGCTCGAAGCTCTTTAGCTTTTTCTCAGTTTCTAATTTTTCGTTTACGAATTGTTCAAACCTGCGCTCAAGATCTGCAGGCGTTGTTTTTAAACGAGCGGCTAGGTTGTGTAGCTTCGCTTCGTTTTCTAAAATAAGAGCAACCGTAGCGTCACCAGCAACTGCCTCGATACGGCGAGTTCCTGCTGCGACAGCACCTTCATGGACGATTTTGATTAGACCGATTTCACCGGTTGTGAGCACATGGGTTCCACCGCAGAGCTCTCGGCTATAGCCGCCGATATCAACCACGCGTACGACTTTACCATATTTCTCACCGAAGAAGGCGAGGGTACCCTCAGGCTTCTTATCAAAGTCAACTTCGTAGGAAAGAACCGGAGCGTTATCTAAAACGCAGCCATTGATGAGTTGTTCTACTTCTTTAATTTGAGCTTCAGTTAGCGCCTCAAAGTGTGAGAAATCGAAACGTAAGCGGTCGCTTGCATTGAGAGAACCTGCCTGACGTACATGGGTGCCTAAGACTTTACGCAGAGCCCAATTTAGTAAGTGAGTTGCAGTATGATGACGTTGAATGCTACGTCTTCTCGCTAGATCTACAACGAGTTCTACTTCGCTACCTACAGTTGGTAACGCCTCTGCATGATTTAACTTATGTAAATGTCTCCCTTGTTTGTCTTTGAGCGTATCTACAATAGCGACCGTTGTAGTTCCAAAGCTTACGCTTCCATGGTCACCTAGCTGGCCACCCATTTCAGCATAGAAAGGAGTTTGATTAAAAGTAACAAAGGCAGCTTCGTCTGTTTTGATTACTTCAGTTACCTTAGCTTTAACTTTTTCCTTAGGTAATACATAACCTAAAAAGGTAGTTGGAATAATTTCAGCAGCGACTTCACCCTCTTTAGCTGCAACAACGACTTCACGTTTGAGAGCAGAGCGTCCACGTTCACGCTGTTTGTGCATTTCCTGCTCAAACCCAACTTGGTCTACCGTGAGATTACGTTCTGTAGCTAGGACTTGAGTTAAATCGAGCGGAAAGCCGTACGTATCGTACAGTTCAAAAGCAATCGTGCCAGGAACGGTCGTTGTTTTTGCTGTTTGTGCAAACTGGTTGAAGATGGCGAGACCACGATCGAGTGTTCTTCCAAATGACTCTTCTTCAGAGCGGATTACGCGGCAGATGATGTCTTTTTGCTGAACGAGTTCAGGGAAAACACTTCCTAAGGATTCAACAACTGGAGTAACGAGTTGCTCAAAGAATCCTACTTTAAGACCTAGTTTTGTACCATAGAGAATACCGCGTCGTAAGATACGTCTTACAACATAGTTTCTGCCTTCGTTACCGGGTAAAATTTGGTCTGCAATGGCGCAGCTTACGCAGCGTGCATGGTCAGCCAAGACGCGAAATGCGATATCGATTTTAACTTGTTCACTCAGATTTTCACGCGACTGTGGAACCGTTGCTGTATATGTTTTTCCTGACAGGGCAGCGATCTTTGTGAATAGGGGACTGAATACATCTGCTGCGTAGTTGGATGGATCTTTTGTGAAATCTTTGAACCCTTGGGTAGTCGCGTAGATGCCAGCAACGCGTTCAAAGCCCATACCGGTATCTACATGCTTTGCTTGTAGGGCAGAGAAGGTTCCATCGATATTTGCGTTAAACTGGATGAAAACGTGATTCCAAATTTCAATACAACGAGGGGAGCCTTGATTAACGAGTGCTCTTCCTTGAACTTCGTCATCGCTTGCTAAAAGATTAAAGTGAATTTCTGAACAGGGTCCACAAGGACCTGTTTCACCCATCATCCAGAAGTTATCTTTTTTATTACCGCGCAGGATTCTTTCTTCCGGCACATATTGTTTCCAGTAGTCGTATGACTCCTGATCGAAAGCGAGGTTTTCTTTTGCATCGCCTTCGAATACTGTGACGTAGAGTTTATTCTTATCGAGTTTATATACTTCTGTCAGCAGCTCCCAGCTCCACTGGATAGCCTCCTTTTTGAAGTAGTCCCCAAAGCTCCAGTTGCCCAGCATCTCAAACATGGTGTGGTGATAGGTA
>Ga0214175_1000095_pt1 | contig 32330 bp, 33 predicted proteins | sample TroBogEpilimnion_17_FD_153013 | JGI IMG/M metagenome (GOLD analysis project Ga0214175, IMG submission 153013) | Freshwater microbial communities from Trout Bog Lake, WI - 09AUG2007 epilimnion | ecosystem: Environmental > Aquatic > Freshwater > Lake > Epilimnion/Euphotic zone | place: Trout Bog...
AATAAATACTAAAATAAATACTAAAATAAATACTAATTAGTAATAATACAACTAATTAAACCGACAAGATCTCCATTTACATACGTTGTATTTACCCATGAGACTGGGTTATTTGGATCCCATGTTGTTGTCGATTTAGCAAATGTATAATTTGATATTAATTCAATACTCGAAGTTGAAGAAGAACTTGACGATGATGATGCCTGTGATCCTCCGACAAATACAGGCATACCATTAATTACTTTACGAACTACATATGATTGTGGTGCTACTGTTGCCGTAATGTTTTGTGTAATTGTTTGGTGTCCAACTGAATATGCTATACCATCCGCGTCTGATGTTAGGAAATCACCTGCATTAACGATTCCTTTGCACCATACTTGCATATGACCATTAATTCCAACTACTATATTTTCTGTTCCTGCTACTGTTCCAGCTGTTACTCCTAAACAAATACCTATTATGTTATAATCATTTAAGGTCGCGGTTCGTGCATTTAATATTCCATTGCTATATACACCAGTTGATGAAACTATATAATTTAGGTTGATTGGAGTAATACTTATTGCGTTTATACAAGATATAGTATCCGATAAATTTTTAATGCTTAAACTATTAATATTCAAATTATTAACACTTATACTATGCGCCCGAATATCACCGTTAACTGATAACATATCAGTCAATCCAACATTCGAGGCATAACCAATTCCCACTTTTTCACCAGAATTACCTAGATAAATTTGACTATTTTCACCAGTAGAATTTGTGGGATCTACTGTGGTCTTTAAAAAGGTATTGCCAATATTTATATTGAAATCAATCTTACTAAAATCGATTGTATTACCAATTAATATAGGATATTGTGATAAAAATCTATTGACTGTTTGCTGAACTTGTGGATCAGTGTTCGCACGAAGATAATTTAAATTAGAATTACCAATGGAGATTACTTTCGATACGGCAGAGTCAGCGAAAGAATCGTTACCAATAATAATAGAATTATTAATTTCATTTACACCACCGCCACCAATGTTATTACCTATAATTAAAGATGCATTACCTGATGTAGAGAAAGTATTACCAATACAAATGTTATTCGTACCACGTACAACAATAGCTTTACCTAAAATAATATTATGTATATCAGTATTTTCAGAATTTCCGACATATAACTCTACTGTTTCAAAAACATGTGAAATATTATAATTTTGAATATTAAATGTCGAGTATAAATCTCCTCCAGCAATTTTATTAATGAGATTGGAAGATGCTATATAATTTAATGGATCTTTAATTGGTATATATATTTCTATAGAATCAAGTAATGATAAATCTACCGATATATTATAACCTGAAAACAAGTTAATATTTGTAGTATTATTTAAATTATAATTCCAATACAATGATAATCCATTATTATTTAAATTATCATTATTTACAACTAAAATAGTTGTAGGAGTATTATTTATAATACCATTGTGAATACCAGTATATTTAGCAACAAATACACTTGCACCATTTTTATTTTTACATATAGTTAATGACCAATTATATTTAGTAATAGTAAAGCTTAATATTTTCACACCAGATTGATAGTAATTAATATAAAATACACTATTATATAAAAACTCGCTTTGTGAAGTATTTAATGAGGCTTTTGTTTGAAACTGAATAAGTGTAGAAAATATATTTGGACCGTATAAAGTTGGATTCGGTGTAATTGAATACACTATTTTTTGATCGGTATTTAAATCTACAACAATATCATTAATATCTGTATTTTTATTCAAATATCCATTAAAATGGTTTTTATATAGTGAAGTATACATTGGTATAGTCGCTAAACGATTTATATAATTTGGTGTTATTGAATTATTATAGGTAAAATCAAATCCATATTCTGGATATGGTGTAGTTCCTTTTATTGCTTGTGTGTTTAATATATAATCTTGGTTAAAACTAAAATTTATGTTATCCATATAATAAATTACATCACTCTCACCAAGTCCATGTACATTAATGTTTGATAGACTATCATCTAATATATGAATATAACCAGAATTTATTAATAAATTGGTAGATGGTATATTCACTGTTGCGGAAAGAGCTGCTGTAGATGTATTAAAATATGTGTATTGTGATGTATTATTGAGCACCCATGGCATCGGTTGAATATTGATATTTACTATGAGATAATTGAAAGAGAAATCATAAGGACTTGATGATACAGCTACATGTATTCTGTCAGTGTTTTTATTTTGACCAATATGTTGATAAACTGTCTGAGTGAGTTGTTCACTTGAAAAACGCACAATAGTATTTCCCGTGAGAGTATCTTGTATTATACCATATAATGGTGGAAGAGTTATGTAAAAATATACAGCATTATTTAATTGATTCAAGTTTGTTATATAATTCATAAGAAATGACATATTAATAGAATCTGATTCATCCACACTTATCGCTATGGTAGCTGGTCCTGGTCCTTGTGCCGTTATCGGTAAAGTAGGTGTTTTTGATGAGTTAAATGTAGCTACATTTTCTTGAAAATATACTTGTCGACCTGGATAATTTTGTAAATTCCATAATATATTTAAAGATTCTACTGTATTTCGTGGGAACACATTATTGCTAGTATTTACCCATGTAAGCCCGTCATTTATCATAGCACCGGATATTGCCGGGCTATATGCAACATTACTAAATGAACTTGCATTCACTATACGTGGTATAAAACGTGAACTGTAATTCTTTATATTTATTGCATATTCCGGCGATATTTGGTTCGAATTATAAAGTAACCTTATTTTTATCTTATCATTTTGCAATTCACTTATATCTGATAATTGTGAGTATGGTATATAATTTACATTATTATTTGCAAAATCACTATAATTAAATGCATTTGCAATATATCCACGAACAGGGTATGTTTTAACAATAAATTGTAATTTATCAGATTGGAACTTTTGTCCTTGTACATATAATCCATTTATTTTATCCCAAAATGTACCGACACCTACATTTTCTAATCCATTTGCGAAATTTTGTATAATCAATGATGTCTTATCAACATTTGATAAAGGAAACTGGTAATATTCATATGTGCGTATATTTAATGATACTCCACCTAAACCATTAATAACTGGTCCATTTGCATTTCCATCACTATAATCAAATACGTCATATATTATATTGCAATATCCGCCATTTACTATCGCCCCTCCACTATTATTAAAAGTAAATTGAATATTACTTGTATCAAGTATATTAAATATATTACCAGTTGTGTTAGTAGCTACATTATACAAACTTATTTGCGGCGAGATTGTTTTTACGCGAATTCCTATGTTACTTGTAGCTATTATTGAATTATTTAATGCAGCAGAATAATAAAATAAAGATGGATCTAGGCGATTATTATAACTCGAAAGACCAATATTAAAAGATTGTATAGTATTTACAGCTGGACTTTGTATTAAATGTATATTTTGCGTAAAATTAGAAGATGCGTATACATTATTTGAAGAATAGAAATATTGCAGAGTATCATTATCATAACGCCCACTTGCCAAATATTGTATACTACCATTAGTCAATGCATTAATACTCGCCGTAGTTATTAAAGTATTATTCGACACTATAGAACCTTTCTGTACATGTATAAAATTAATATCAGTAGGTGTGAAATTTAGCGTAGCAAAATCATTATTAAATATACTACTAAATGCTGTACTTGAACCTGCATCAGTTGAATACATTGTATCCCCATTTATTTGCAGAACACTATTACCAATCCAATATCCACCACTTGCTGCATTCGCTGCGTTCGCTACATTCACTACATTATTTATTGCTGGTATTGTTAGAATATTTATTGTCGTGGTATTGTTATAATTATCACTCAGTCTTATATTTATATTACATGTAGCATTAAGTGATAATCCTTTAATATAAACATTATCCGCATTACTATTATTCCATGAAGTAATACCCGCAAATCCTGTAGCATTATTTACAAACAATAAAGGAGCTGTTACTGAATTAGTATTATTAGTATTATTAGTATTATTAATATTATTAGTATTGCTATAATTAATAGTATACACAGTGTTAGATTGTGAACCTAATAATGTCGCCGCAGAATACAAAAGTTCTTTATTTATTTTTTGATATGATTCATAACGATTATAGTTATAATGTAAAGTAATATTACTTGTAACGTTAATAATATATGGACCCGGTTGATATGTTATTTGTTTTAATCTGGTAACACTTGGGTATTGTACTTTAAATGGTGCATCATATGAATAATAAATATAATTTGCCGTATTATAATCATAATTACTGTAATGATATTGATTTGATAAAAGTATTGTCGTATCATTACCATATGCATAGTAATTCGCCGAATATATTATATTACTTTGTGTATATTGATAATATACATTAGATTGCTGTGTAGATTGGGTATTAGAATATGAATACGAATAAATTGGCGTTTGCTGTATAATATTACTTGAATTTGTAAAATTATAAGATAAACCTGTGTATAAATTTGAATATGTATAATTTGTATAAATATTTGACGTAAATATATTAGATGCTATATCTGCACCAGTATATAATGAATATGTAACTGTATTGGTCCATGTTATGTTACTTGTATTTATAAAATATCCTACATTACAATTATAGTTTATAGGAGTATACGTTTGATTTATAGATTTCAGTATTCCTTGATTACTGGTAAAAGTTATATCTAAATTAGATTGAATAGTATATGTAGAATTTATAATATATTCAGGGTATTGTGATATATTTTGTAAAGATGGATATGCTACACCAAATTTAATTGGAAGTGTACGTATTGTTGTATCGTATGCGAAATTAAAATGCTTAGTTAAATATATATTACTTGTAGCGTTAGGATTTGGATTTTTAACTGTAATATCAAAACTAGATGTTGGCGTCCATGGATTTACAATAGAATATGACAAATTTGAAAGTGAAAACGCTACGGTAGATGGTAGAAGTGGTATAGACGTGTTTAAACTTATTACGCCTATATTATTTATTGGTGGCTGTTGTATATAATAATCAGTTATAAGTAAATTATCTAATTTTGTTGAATATAGATTACTTGTAGCAGTTGGTATAATTATTGTTGTTGTTTCTGTAATATTTTCCCAAGTTTCTGGTGGTAAATATGTAGTTATAGGTACAGTTATATTAGAAGATTCAATAAGAAATGAAATAGAATAATTACCACCACTCAATGGGGATGATAGTGACGAAACTTCTTGTAATGTTATTAGATTACTTGTTAAGTCATTATAAGATATAAATAAACGAGGTGAAACATAATAACTATTATAGAAAGTTACATACGAATTATAAATTTCATTCGTATATGGTATTGCACTTAAACCAGAATTTAAATAATTATTATTATTAAATATTGAAGTTGTATAATTTAAAGTTTGTAATAAATTTGTAGCTACATTTGAAGTCAAAGGATATCTATAAGAATTAAACGCGGCTTGAATTATATTTAAATTAGACCAGGATCTTTGTAAATTATTTGTTATATAATTGGGGTAATATGTATACGTATAATTATTATACATATTTTGAGTTTGAGTATAAATAACTGTAGGATCATATACATTGTTCCAGTTCATTATAAACATTTGTAAATTAGCTGATGCTGTTACTGTAGCCGTTGATGCGGATGGAATTAAATTAATGAGTTGTGTGGCATATAATGTGATGTTAGATAAAGTCTGCAATTGTGGTGCGACATTATTAGCTTGGGTAGTCGCTATAATATTAGATAAATATGATGAATCATATACTATAGAATTTAATGCGTTTCGAATGCCAAATGTTGGATTATAATTAAAATCATATAAATTACATGAAACTGCTGTATTAATTGAATAAACTATATTATTGTACAAGACTGGTGCAAGACTGGCAGGATACTGTGAAATATTATTTTGCGTCATTGTAGCAATATTTGCCGCATTATATTGTACATTGTTAGATGATATTATTAAATTAGGATCTAAGTTAGTAACATTTATATATGGCGGGTTATTATTCCAATCGAATACTGGGATACTATTTAGTAAAATATCATTTATTGATAATGTTTTAATAGTACCACTCTGAAATGTTATTTGATTCGCCGGATATATTTCACGATATGGTGTATTGAATATTATATTCACATTTAATGAATTACTACTTTGTAAACCATAATTCGAACCAGCATAATCAGTTATTGAAAATATTGGCGTGATTTCAAATGTATCCTGAGAATTTTGTGCGTATTCTGTAAATGGTGTATAAGTTATGCTATTTATGTTATTTACATCAAAAATAGTATTATTTAATTTGCCATATTTTGGTAATATAGATACAGTATATAATAAATTACACCGATGTGGTAACATACTTCCAAGATCTATGCCAAAATTACTATTAATTTTATAATTCCATGCAGTTGTACCGATGTTTGCCGAAATATTAATAGCAGATGATGATGTAGCTGTAGCAGCAGCTATTGCTGATTTTAATAAACTTCCACCGGCATATATAGTTTTACTACTTTTTCCACCAGTAGTTACTCCTACATTCCCATAATTATATTGGGGAGGCGCAACAGTTTTAGCTATATAAATAGGTGTACTGAGAGTTTGCGCGTTTAATTGTGTAATATTTGCTACAACTGGTATATATTTCATAGGCATATTGCATGATACTATTGATGTTGTATTCGTTGCATAATTTGAAGTAGAAATAGTGTAATTTGATAATGCTGGGGCAAATTGAATATATGGGTGAATTTCATGTATATAATAATAATTTGATAGAAAATCTATACCATTTGTTATGTTTGATGAAATATTACAGTATGTATATGTTGTATTATAAAGAGGGTTTGGATTCGTATTTGTAAGAGATGTAGCTGAAACATATATAGTATTTGTAACAAATGAATTATTAATAGTCGTACTATTAATTGTATTTGAAGTATCATTTATTGTTTGGATTGAATAAACAGTACCATTCGCGTAAGCATAATTCGAATTATAATTTGCAATATTTTGTAATAAATTATAAGGAAGTTGACCTTTAATACTATATGGTCCTGTCACATTATTTTGTGGATGCGATATACTATTTACTATATTACTCGTAATAATTCCAGCAGTAGCATTCACATATATATTACATAACGGTGATATAAGTGTATCAGAATATTGTATATTATTTATTTTTAATATATTAGATCCATCTGCACTGGCAATAGACTGGTATGCATTATATAATGAATCTTTGAAGAAAATAACAGATTGTAAAGATATACTATTACCGATAATTACAGATTGTGGTGCATCTGATGTTAATGTATTACCTATGAGTACTGAATTCTCTCTTTCATTTGTTATATATATACCAATACTCACTGAATTCGTATAAGTTAAAGTATTTAAGTTGCCAATAGATATAGCAAAAGCATTTGAGTCTGAGAATAAATTTGCTCCTTTGCCTATTAAAATGTTACTATTACCAATAAAACTGGAATTTGCACTACTTGCACCAATAACAACTAAACCTTCGCCAATAATATTTTGTGCAGCGTTTGCACCAATAATAACTGAATCGGAAACTTCTGCGTTTGTAGCTACATGTGTACCAATAATTACATTATTTGTTGTTTGACTCTGTTGATTTCTAGCGGCAAATGGTCCAATAATTACATTAGAATAGGCGAATGTTGCACCTTCAAAAGAGTATGCACCTATAGCTACATTCAAATCGCCATTTTGTAAATTAGCTCCGCTTCTATAACCAAATAATGAATTTCCTGAACCCATTGCATTACTGTATCCGGCATATGCACCAAAATAAGTGTTTTCATCTCCAAGAAAAGCGGCTCTACCTGCACTATAGCCTCCCATAGTATTAAAATTTCCGCTACGATTATCTTGTCCGGAGTATGCACCAATCATGGTATTGTATCCTCCATCAAGTGTTCGTTCCCCTGCTCTATAACCAACTGCGACAGATGCATTACCACTTACATTTTCTCGTAAAGCATATGCACCAATACCAACGTGTTGTCCGCCATATTTGTTTAATTCACCGGCGCGAAACCCGGCAAAAACAACTTCGTTACCTGATAAATTTTGTGCACCAGCATATGCACCAATCATGGTAGCATAAGAAGAATTCGTATTTTGAGCAGCAGCCTGAAAACCTACGGCAGTTACATAACTTCCGGTGGTATTTTGTGCACCAGCTTGAACACCGATGAAAGCATTATTAGTACCTGTACTTATTTTTCCCGCAGAATCTCCAACCGAAACAGTCTGGAGACTACGTGTTGATATATCCTGCGATATACCAATACTTGTATTATTTGCATTTAATATTTGTGTTCGGGGTAGCATAGCCCCACTCCTTGATAATTATGTAGGTTTAAGTTTTTAGGAATTTGCACAATTCATATCTAAAATCTTCACTTAATATAGACAAACAAGTCAATGCCAGAAGTTCAAGAAATATTAGGCGGTGGTAAGAAAAAAGCGGCAAAAAAAACACAAAGCCCATGGATAAAGCATCTTATGGCAGTTAAAAAAGCACACCCAGGTAAATCACTTGGTGATTGCATGAAAATTGCTGCAGCTTCATACAAGAAAAAGTAAATGTGTAATGTACTGTAATGTACTGTAATGTACTATAGTTTATTAACTTATTTTTCTATTTTGGTCTAGTCCATTTATCAAATTTAATATCGAATGGTGGTTTATTAATATTGAATTGAGATACCCACGAACCATTGTAATAATTTGCCGGTAAGTTAAAACAGGCGTCATTTAAATGAGTTCCTGGTCTTTTTTGTAAATCATACTCAACACCGCGGTCGGCGAGTTTTTGCATTCTATCACACGCCGGGTTTATTAAATTGTATGACATACTTTGTAAATTTTTACTATATTCATCTTTAGCTAATATTGTCATTGCATCACAAGATATATCATCGGCAATTTCAAAACATGTGTTATCCATAGGGAGTGTTACTTAATAATAATATGGAAAAATAATTACAAAATCTAGATTTAATCTCCACAATTATAATAGTATTATCAATATGAAAACAATTGAAATAACGAAATCAAATATAGATAAATCAAAAGAACTCCTAAATTCTGACAAATTTGTTATAGTATTATACCATTGGAATGAATGTGGTCATTGTATTGCATTTAGACCAGTATGGAAATCATTTACCACTGGTTTAAATATGCCATCGGCAAGTGTAGAATATTCAAATTTACCGTTATTACCGGAAAAATTAAGAGATATTCAAGCTTTTCCTGTAATACAGGTTATTAAGAAAGGTAAAATTATAGATAATTATATGGGAGATAGAAGTGAAGAGAGTCTTAAAGATTATAGTCAAAAATATATTGAAATGGCTGCAAAGACTGCCAAGACTGCAAAAGATGCTAAAAAAGAAACTCCTACAAAATCAGTTAAATCAGTTAAATCAGATAAATCAGATAAATCAGATAAATCAAAGAAATAATCCACTAAGACTGAAAAATAAAATAAGATATAAGGATTAAAAATACATAAATATATAAAAATGAATACCAATGTATTTAATCAATATTATTTTGCTTTCTTAAAAAAGTTACGTGATAAAGCTCGTGAAAGTAAAGAGACTGATAAAGTTTCTCGTAATATTATCCGGGCTATTAAGAATCATTATTTAAATTATAGTATTGATTCGGATGAATACATTAATTATTATATAGAGCAGTTTAATAATGTGGCAAGTGCCGAAACACCTGTTTTATTAGATATCACACAAGCGGATATATTATCTGAATTTAACAGATATATTGAAACTGATGAGATACAGAATATATTAATTTATAAAGATATCAGTTTTAAGAATATTCAACATGTTCTTAAAGGTAAGATTTTATCGAGCGGATATTTCTTAATATTATTAATATTTGGCAGGAACGGTGAGAAGACTTTATCAGATGAAGATGTAAATAATATTGTAGAATTATTTAAGAATAAGTCATCTTCATCTTCGTCTTCGTCTACATCAGGTAACGACACATATGAAGAGAGTGTAGAAAATATTAAGACGGGCGGTGATGATGTGAAGACATTACTTAGATTATTTAAATTAACTCAGACTGATAGTAATGATAATATTACCGGGGATTTTCAAGAGACATTCAAAGACCTTGAGGAAACTTCATTAGGCAAGTTAGCTAAAGAAATAATGCAAGATGTTGATCTCAATGAAATACAAAAGTCAATGGAAGGTAATAATGATATATTCCAGGCATTAGCAAACCCAGAAGGTGGTTTAACTAAATTACTTGGAACAGTGTCTCAGAAGATGATATCTAAAATAGCATCTGGAGAACTAAAACAGGATATGTTATTACAAGATGCCATTAAATTCTCCTCTAAATTACAACAATCTGGTGCATCCGGACCACTTGGTAATTTAGGTGATTTAGGTTCAATGATGGGTAAAGTCAAAGAAATGGCGTCGGCGTTTGGTGCAGATGACGGGGATGATGATGGTGATGGTACTGGTGCTGGTGCAGGTTTTGATATGTCAATGTTAAAAACAATGATGCAATCTATGGCAGGAAACATGGCAGCAAATAAACGTGCAGCTGGTGGTGGAGGCGGTGCACGTGGTCATGCACAACCTATTGTAAATAGTTCGGCAATGGATCGTATAGTTAAAGCAAAACAATTACGTAAAAAATTAGAAGAGAAACGTAAAAAATCTTCCACGAAAGTAGAAGAGATCAAATAATGATTGAAAAAATTTGGTATGAAGATTTATCGAATTTTATAACATATGATAATTATTACATTATATTACCACTTCAACAAATGACTCTCGAGGAGAAATTAAATGCAATTGTCAGATTTTTTATATATCTCGGTATTATACTTGGTTTAGTAAAGACTGATTACAGATATTTATTCTTTGGCATTATAGCTGCACTGTTATCTATTATAATTTATAGTTATGAAACTAAAAATAAAGCAGAATCTGAGAAATTTTTAGAAGAAAAACAGCTAGACATTGTTGATAATAAAGTATGCAGTCGCACAACAGTGGACAATCCTTTTATGAATCCTTCTATTGCAGATATATCATTAAATCCAGATCATCCAGCGGCATGTAGTCTAGAAAATAAATGTGTGCAACAAAATGTCAAAATGAATTATGATCGTAGAATGTTCAAAGATGTCAGTGATATATATGATAAACTTGCATCACAACGTCAATTCTATACAATGCCTGTAACTACAATACCAAGTGATCAAACCGATTTTGCCAGATGGGTCTATGGTCAAGGACCAACATGCAAAGAAAACAATGGGGAACAGTGCTATCGTAATCGGTATGTAGTTCGTACTAATTGATGTCCTTGAAAAATAAAATTAATTATCATATGTTGTTGTATATTTTTTCTTATCTAATAAAATATTTAATCTTATTAGATTATAACACATGGACCCATATTCATCATCAGTATTTTTAGATAGCCGTAGATTATGTTCTGATTCTTGCGCAAATGAAGCAAAAGACATCCAAAATGAACAAATAGAGAAATATGAATTATATAATTATTTACCAGTTGAATGCGACAGTGCACATGCTCGTTTCCCAGAATTCGCATACGAACATGTAAATTTAACCGGACGCATCGGTTATGGTTTAAGTGATTCATGCACAATCGATACATATTCTGAACTTATGTCTGACCCGGCACAACTTACCCGTGATAAATGCCGTATTCAATTATTTACACGTATATTTACCGGTTGCCCAAACCTCCGTCCAGGTGTAGGTGATCCCAATGCGGAACTCGACATATTAAGTGGTTCATCTTCAGATGATAATAGCCCATTCGGAAGCTGCAAAAGAGAAATAACCGAAGAACAAACATATCACCCAACACCAATGTTAGATTGCATTAAATCAGTACAAGACCCCAAACATGTTGTAGAACCATGGACACGCGGCGGTGATAACACCCGCGATTTCATCCGTCGTCAAGAATGGTTAAAACAATGCGAAGCCCAAACCTTCAACCGCGAACCATGCCATAAAAAGATGCATTAAAATAATATAAATTAATATAAACTTTTATTTTTCAATAGTTAATAGTCAATAGTTAATAGCTAAGCTACTTTATTTCTATGATGTATAGTAGAGTAAATTAAAGTAAATATACTATGAGTTTCAATCATTTACGTTCAGATACATGCACATACAGCCGTCGCTTAAATGAGAATATGTCAACACTTGGATATATTTTATCACCGTTTCGCTATGAACATCCACAAAAATGTCGCCACCAATTAGGATTAGTTGGAGGAACGGCTACATCGCATATTGATGGTAATTTAGTAGATCTTGAATCAGATCTATTAGGTATTACACGTTTCAATACAAAATGTATAAGTGACCAATATGCACCTGTTGCCAAAGGTGGTTTAATACACAACAATAAAACAGCACCAATTGATACAAATATGAAACACCTTCCAGCATGTCAAATGATCGCATATAAAGAAGTACCATTACCCGGTAAAGTCGATTATAATAAATGCCATTAAATGGTGTGCCGTGTCATAGTCATGTATTTTTATTTTTATTTTTACATGTTATTTAATATATAATTTAATAAATAATTTAATATATAATTTAATAAACAAAAATAACTGCATCTAAACTGTAACGTATCTAAAATTTAATGTATCCTTCACGGTTCATGAAGTAATAAGCAATGAATAATGCTGCAATAATATTTATAATAGCATGGATGCGGACAGATTTTGCATCCATTGCACCTGGCATGGCAATCATGTAAAGGTGTGATATAAATACAATAGCAATACCAATGTAATAGAAGGCTAAGTGTGTAGTCGCAGATGTCATATTATACTAATTGTAATTGAGAAAATATAAAAATAAAAATATAGACGCTAAAATTTATAATTCTAAAAGAACCGCAGAGATTTACCGATATTTCCGGTTTCACTCACACAACGACCTGATTTCGGATTTATGATTTTATTATCCGGACATTCACGACATACTAATATATTATAATGAACTTCATCTTCGTTTAATAAGTGCATTGTTTTACAATCTAGTTTTTCTGTTTTATTTGGCATAGTATTATGTATTTGCATTTTAATACTACCTTTACGATAATGTGCTAATATTTGTGAAAATAAACGAACTTCTAATTCGGATACCCATGTATTTTTCTTTCCAATATGTCTAGCGAATTTATCGCGAAATTTATCAATGGTTTTTGGTAATTTCTTTAATGATCTGTGACACCAACTTGGAAATGAATCTAAAACAGCATTGTATGTGGTTTTATCTAATGTCTTTAGATAATCATAAATGTTTAATGTTATATTGTAATCTTTTTTAGTAACTATCCGATCAACTAAAGAGTCTCTTAATTCGGTAATAAATGTATCTTCATTTATAGTTGGTTTTGTAGTAAATTTTTCGTAGAGTTTAAAACATTTAATTATATTTTTGAGATTACCTGTTTCTAATGCCGAGTTATATATTGATCTATAAAAACAATTACCGTCACCTTTTATTTTTTTACGCACCCATTTAAGAGGCATTACTTATAAATAACATATTTATTTTTACTTTATCTTAATTACTTTATTTTAATTACTTTTTATATTACTTTTACTACGCTTTATTAATTTTATATTATTTTATTATTAATAAGAGATAGAGCATATGTCATTTACACATCAAACAGCTGATTTATGTAGCTACGAAGAAAAATTAAAAAGAAGTACCGGACCTGGTATGTATTATTTAGCAACACCTGCAGCTGATTGCGGAGAATCTTGCAATCGTGATATACCTGCGGATCCATCTATACGCTACCAATCTTATGGACCAAATGCTTGTCCACCAGGAAAAGCCGTAGATGATGGCAGTGAATTACTTGGATTAAGATACAAAAATACAAAATGCAGCACGGATGAATATTTACCCGGAAAATACAATAACAAAGGTGCATGTGGACCCGCAGCGAAATCAAATCCTCGTGCTTGTATGGCACCGCAAGAGTCTACTCGTTTATCTAATCCACCATGCACATTACATTCAACTGGTTGGAATAGATGGGAACCTTTATGCTGGAATCCACAAGATAGAGCACTCATTCCTTTTGAATGGAATACATCTTACCGTATCGTAGTAAAAGATAACCATACACCATGCATTGAATCACCAATAGATCAATCTGGTTTTATGCCACCTGCAGGTAAAGCTAATATGGTACCAACTACCGAAGAAGGTAACTGGACAAATAAATCAGCCTGTGGCTCAACAAATATGGGATATATTGGTGATCCTTTCTATGCTTCCTCGATGACATACACAGGTGTTAATTAGATACTTAAATAATTAATTAATCAAATAATTAAATAATTTAATAAATTATATTCAATATAAATAGACATGGATAACAAACGCTCATTTACTATTGACCACGCCGAAGTATCTGTAAAGAATGGTGGACGCTTTATATCAAGCGGTCCATGGAACGCTGCTAAAAAAGCTATTAAACAAATATACCAAGAAGGTGCAAAGAAAAAAGAAATTCGTTTTACTCTTCGCGAAACTACTCAAGGTAGCGAAGGTAAAGAATATGCTTACATTGGTGCCCGTTTCAAATTAGATAAGCCAAAAGTAATTAAATTTGGCAACACCGAAGTCAAATATGTATATGATTATGAAGTTCGCCGTTGCGGACCATACAAAAAGAAGTAAAAATAAAAACTAGTTTATGTGCTAGTAAACATTAATCTATTTTTTATCAAGTTATCATTAGAAGATGGAGCTATATGCAAGTGCAGCTTTAAATGGTTTAGGGTATTCCCTCAATAAAGAAAGAGATACATTAAGAAGAACAGAAAAACCCGTGAATCCACGTGAGTTACCGTCTATGCAGAATGTATATAAGTCTAAATATTATGATAATACTCGTGCAGAAGAATTTGATCGTGCTAATATGAAATGGCAACAATCGCAAAGTCCTTTCGAAACTGGTATGGTACCCAAACCGGCATATGCAGATATGTTTGCTTCACCTTTTGATGATGGCATAGCAAATCGCGAAGACAAACGTAATGCGCAAAAAATACGCAGTTTATCCGGGAACATCATGAATCCTGAACAATTTGTTCATAACAATATGCAACCGTTTATACGTGGTTCTGTAAAACAAAATACATCTGAGTTTGCTAATCAAAATATTCTTAATACTTATACTGGTCGCAGTGATACTATACAACATAAAACAGAACTTGGAGCATTCTTCGAACCAACGAGTCAATACGGTAATGCTTGTGGTTTTATGTCAAATCCGAACGATTTTGAAAGAGATCATATTCCATTACCTAAACGTCGCAACAATGATTTTCCTATTGAACAAATGCATGTTGGTCCAGGTTTAGGTCTTGGTTATACAGCAGAACCAGCCGGTGGTTTTCATCAAGGTAATACCGTTGATTTTATCGTTCCAAAAAATGTAGATCAATTACGTGTAGCTACAAATCCGAGAGTAGTTTATGAGTTACCAAAACCGGCAACCGGAAAAGGTATTACCCAAAGAGGCATCATTGGTGAAGTGTCTAAGAATAAACCAGATACATTCTATGAACAACCACAATCTATGTGGCTTACAACGACTGGTGCGACTATTAAAGAAAGTAATCGCCCTGAACAAGAAGTGAAACCAACGTCACGTGTAGACACACACATAGCTTACCAGGGTACAACACAGGCAAGTGGTGCTATGCCGGGTATAGGTGATACTGATGACTATGGTTTAGATTCAGTACTTGTATACAATAATAATCGTCAAGATACCGGACAAAGCAGTGTATTAAATAACTTAACATCAACGGTAAAAGCTGTAATCGCACCATTATTAGATTTATTTAGACACACACCAAAAGAATATACATTAGATGCGGCAAGACCATATGGTAACATTCAAGCTCAAATACCAGAAAAGGCAACATTATATGATCCTGTAGCTCATATGATGAAAACAACTATAAAAGAAACAACTATACATGATACCACTGTAGCTAACTTAAAAGGTGCTGAAAGAATCACTGCGGCAAATATGGATGAAGCGAAGACAACTGTTCGTGATACTACACCACTTATTGACACAAATCGTCAAATGTCTGCGCACACTTACCGTGTACAAGTCTACAATGTTGATGAGATAGCAAGAAAGACTGTACGCGAAACTACAGAATATTCACAGACCTATGGTTCAGTGAGTGGTTTTGTCACAGATGGTACTGGTGCATATAGTGTTATTGATGTAGATATGAGAAATACGAACAGACAATTCAGCAACGATTACGAATATGAGGGTATTGCTGATGGTGGTCAAACAGTATTCAGACCGAAATCAGAAGAAGCAGAGAGAAATTCTGAAATAGATGGTACACGTGATCAAATGAATAAAGCAGCTGGTAATACACCAAACGGTGCTGGTGCATTCACTGGATTAGCACCAGAATTAGTAGATATGGAAAGCAAGAGATTAAATGTTGATAGTTTAGCTGCACGTGATGCCCCGAACATTACACGTATAGCACAAGCTAGTACTATAGAAGTCGGTGCATGTGCCACCACGAAAGTAGGTAATAATTACTTAAATGGCAACGAAAACAGATTAGACCCCACAACACTCAATGCACTTAAATCAAACCCTTACAATCTACCAATAAATCCTATAGGAAATTAAAAAATGAAATGTTAAATATGGGATTGGGATGAGTGCGTAACAAATATAATTGATTTTCTATGGTCTTTTAATCAGGATATATGACTTCATCGAAAAATATAGAATTACTTTTAGATAATAAAAAGGAGTATCTTGCACATATAAATGATATATTAATACCAAATTATAGCAAAGAGTTATTAAGAATATATAATAATGTTGTAAATAGCGATACTGTATTAAAAGATTTTCAAATAATATTATCAAAAATTAGTAATTATAATCATATCCAAATTAAAGAATTATATGATAATATTATTGAAAAAAATGATTATAGTTATTTCCCAGATTTATTAAAAGCGACTATTACGACTATAGTAAATATAAATATGGTAATGAATGAAATGGAAAATATTAAAGTTAAAATTCGTATACCAACACCGGAGAACTTTATACATAGTTGTTTTGTTGCTATAGCCAGAAACTTATGGAAAAAACCTTATTTATTATACCACAAAGTTCGCAGCATTGAAAGACAATACAATATTAATCAACTCGAAAAAATTATACAAAATTCCATATTATATACCATACGTTCAATAATACCAATGGATAAAATTGTACAATCTTATTCAAATAAAGTAGAAATTGAAGAAGTGCCTGTGTCTCCTACACTTCCACCACCGCTAGTATTAGAACCTGAGGTAGCACCTGCAATTGCAAATCCTTCAGAATCTGCACCTGTTGTACCTGTACAAGTACCTGTACAAGTACCTTTACAAGTACCTGTACAAGTACCTGTACAAGTTTCTCAAACTATTGTTGCAAATGAAGAGGAAGAAGAAGCTGATGATGGTGAAGAAGTTCTTGAAGACGAAGCTGATGGCGATGTAGAAGAGGAAGACGATGGCGAAGACGAAGATGATCAAGAAGACGGCGAAGACGAAGAGGAAGATGACGGCGAAGATGACGGCGAAGATGAAGAGGAAGACGGCGATGAAGAGGAGGACGGCGAAGAGGAAGAAGATGATGAAGAGGAGGACGGTGAAGAGGAAGACAGCGATGAAGAGGAGGACGATGAAGAGGACGGCGAAAATGAAGAGGAAGACGAAGAGGAAGAGGAAGACGAAGAGGAGGACGGCGAAGAGGAAGAAGATGATGAAGAAATAGATAAAATTATACAAGAACAAGAACAAGAACCAGAACCAGAATCTGAACCAAAAATAAAACAAGAGCAAGTTCAAAAGCTTGAACAAGTAACAGTAACTAAAGTCGAATCAGAATCAAAACAAGAATCAAAAACAGAACAAGAACTAGAACAAAGAACAAACTATATAGAAAATAATGGTAATGAAGAAATAAAAGTTTTAAAAATAGAAAAAGAAAAGGAGAATAGTAGTGATTTCTATGAAGAAATTGAAATAGGAAATGATGAAGATGATGAAATTGAAAAAGATCGGTTAGCAGATGAATTAGCACTTAAGTTATTTAAAAGCAAAATTGTTGTGATTGATGAAAATGCAGAGAAAAAAAAGAAAAAGAAAAAGCGCGTATCTGATGGCTTTTTCTAAACCTGGAAATAGTTTAGAATGCAACAGTGGTTTATTGCCTTTATATTAGCATGTGTAACATTTTTTATTATAAATAGTATTCAAAAAGATCACAGTGAAAAAGATCACAGTGAAAAAGATCACAGTGAAAAAGATAAAAATATAAAAAAATCTAGTAACAATTCAGTTATTCTATTCTTCTTTATTGTGATAATATTCCAAGTACTATTTTATTATTTTGATTTCGCTGCTATTTTTACTGGTAGCGGAAATAAAAAACCAATTGATACAGATGCAAATCTTTTAACCAGCGATGGAAGCTACAGTGGTGAGGATTTTGATTCAGAAGTAGATGTTCCAAAAGAATTACTAAGATTAAATAAAGGTCAACAAGAAATATTGGAAAAAGAATTATTAAGAAGTATACATCAGGATATTCATGTTGGTTATCCGGATTTCTAAGTGAATTTAATTTATTTTTATTACTGTAACGAGAGTATAGCAGAACAACATGAAATTAGAATTAAAGAAGTTCGATATGTCAAAACTCAGAGGAGATAGTGTAGTTGTAATTATTGGAGCAAGAAATACGGGTAAAAGTGTAGCTCTCATGGATATGTTGCGTTATCATACATCTATGCCGATTGGAGTGGTAATATCCGGAACAGAATGCGCTAATCACAATTTTGAAAGGGTTATTCCTAAGTTTCTTATTTACGATGAATACACCCCTGAAATTATTGCAAAATTCATGGATAGACAAGTTAAAATTACAGCCCAGTATGGTGAGGAGAAAAAGAAATATGGACGCACGGATCTCGACCCAAGGGCGTTTTTAATCCTTGACGATTGCCTTTATGATAAATCGTGGATTAATGACAAAAACATTCGCTCTGTATTTATGAATGGTCGGCATTTTAACATTTTTACGTGTATTACCATGCAGTACATGATGGGAATTCCACCCGCTTTACGTGCGAACGTTGATTACGTTTTCATACTGAGAAATAATATGGTTAAGGAACGGGAGAAGCTTTATCAACAATACGCGGGTATGTTTCCATCCTTCCATGTGTTTAATCAAGTCATGAATGCAGCTACGGAAAACTATGAGTTTCTCGTAATAGATAAGAAGAATCAATCGAACAAATTACAGGACCAAGTATATTGGTATAAAGCGTCAATGGATGTTAATTATAAAATGTGTTCAAAGGAACTCTGGCAGATGCAAGAGCGTAATGATGAGATGGAAGCCCTTGGCTATAAGAATGATGAAGACGTCGATGAAGAATACGATAACGACCTTGTTCTCAAGAAAACAAAAGGCAATAAAGGTATCGATATTAAAGTCAAGAAATCAAATCAGTTCTGATGGAGGTGTTTGAATTTGTATTAAATATTATTGTAAATACCTCCTTAAGTGTCTAAAAGTACTTAAGGACAAGACGTTATTATATGTAATACACCCTTGAAAACGCACTTCTAAATGGAAGTTATAAAATCTTTTACAAATAATAATCGCAATATAACTATATTAGGTACACATGATGCACCATTATTTCGAGCTTCAGAAATTGGGGATGTCCTTGAAATGTATAATATAAGAGCAACAATTCAAGATTTTAATGATACTGAAAAGGTTGTCAAAGAAATTGACACCCCTGGTGGAAAGCAAAAAGTTACTTTTTTAACAGAAAGTGGCTTATATTATTTACTTTGTAGATCAAACAAACCTATTGCTAAAGAATTTCGTATTTGGGTATTTGAAGTATTGAAAGAAATTCGTCTAAATGGCAGTTATACTCTAAATAAAACTATTGAAGACCAAAAGAAAACGATTGAAGAACAAAAAAATACTATTCTAACTATCAAAGCTGAAAATGAAATATATTCAAATTGCAAAGAAGGCACACCAGTTATATATGTGTATAATACTGATACCCGTGAAGAAACTAAAAACCCTCCTATTAAAATTGGTGTTACTGAAAAATTAAGAGAACGTGTAAAGCCTTATAAACAAACTCATCCATGGGGTAAAATTGTATTTTATGCTGAAATTAATAATAATCATATTAGTCTCAAAGCAATTGAACACTGGATACATACATTGCTTAATAAATATTTGATTAAAGGTGAAGTATTTTCAATTGATTGGGAAGAAGCTAAATATCATATTTTAAGTGTGGTAAATATTATTAAATTAACGAACCATGATAATAAAGAAGAAAGAAAACTTAAGTTTGCTAAATTGATTGATAATCAAGCTATGATTATTGATAACTTATCAAATCCAAATATATCTAAACGAGACATTTCAATTCAAACTGATGATATTAATACAAATAATAATGACGATGTGATAGAATCAAATACATCTCAAAATGAAAAACATAATAAATTTGATAAATATATTCAAGAATGTTGTGACAAAGGTGAAAATTTTGAAGTAGCTACAAAAGAAATTGTAGGTCAATATCGTATTTGGGCGAAATGTTCAGACCAAGAAACATACCATGCACTTCTTGACTATTTAAAAGTAAAATTTAGACCAGTTCGCCTCAAGGTACAAGACAAAGATTATGTTATAAACGGTTTTAGGGGTGTCAAACTAAAACAAATAGAATATAAACAAAGTATATTCTCTGAACCAGAGATATTTACATTTAATGTATGTGCCTTTTCTCCTTCAGCAAAGATTTTGAGATGTGATATTGTTAAAAATTATATAGATTGGAGACGTCGTAATAATAAAAATATTGACCAAGAAAAGGATGGAAAGGCAATAAGTGATTATCTTAAGAAAAATGAATATATTTTTCAAGCGGCTCTATGGACTCCTTCTGGTAATGGTATTGGATATTATGGTCTTAATATAAAATCTATAGAAAGTTCCGATAAAAAAACTTCAAGTACAGCAAAGAAAGTACAGAAACGTGATATAACTACTCATGAAATTTTAGATAGCTGGACTACTATTGCAAAAGCAGCCATCGCAGAAGGTATATCTGCTGCAAAAATGAGTCGCTCAATAAAAAATAATAATAAATATGAAACATATTATTATTGTATTGAAACATAAACCAAACTACCCCAAACCCATATAAACTTTTGCCACGTGAGACATATAATAAAACCTCTACGTCCTGTCCTGGCAAAAATGCGGCTGGACAAGGCGGAGAAATACTATGAGTTAGCTACAAGTTTCGCTCAAATATTCTCGAAAGACCCCTCCACCAAAGTTGGGGCGATTTTCCTTGTTCCTGACAGTTACCAAATACTCACTATGGGTTATAATGGGATGCCACGAAATATTGACGAGACCATTCCAGAAAGGTGGGAGCGTCCACAAAAACTTATGTGGGTTGAACACGCCGAGCGTAATGCCATTGCAAATGCCTCACGTCATGGCACACCTCTCAAAGATTCTATTGCAGTTGTCACCATGTTTCCCTGTGTGGAATGTGCCAGGATGCTTATACAATCTGGCGTAAAAACAGTGGTCACAAAAGCCCCCAATTATGATTGTGCAAGATGGGGACTGAGCTTTCAATATTCTAAAATAATGTTTGAAGAGGCAAAAATAAATGTTATATATGTTGATAAGAAAATTGAAGAGCCGCCGCAGCAATCACAATCACCGCTATCGCTACCAACTTAACTTAAAAAACGCAGGTATTTTTCCTGAGGCATTATTTTTCTACGTTTGCTTACGTAACTGATAGCATCTTCTACACTACATCTAAGTAATTTTGCAATAACTCCTATAGCTACAACCGCACTACGATTTACCCCTTCAAAACAATGTAAATATATAATATATTTTCCATAATCTTTTACCATACGATATATATGATTTATGGCATCGCGTATATTCTTTGCATTTTGTTCATCAGTTAATATAAATGATACAGGATATCTATGAAATTCTAAAGTTGTTTTTCTAGCTATTTCACTTTCTGGTGTTATATTTACAATTACATTTATATTTTTTTCTTCAAGTTCTTTTTGTGTATATGCACTTGACCCAAGGTATATACCATGCCCTATGTAATCAGCATCTAAAACCATTAGAGCCTCAGATATCAAACGTCTAAAATTATAAAATATATTATAATAAATATAATAACCGTATAGATAAAAAATGATTTAAGATGTAAGTAATTATTATTTTTAATGTTATAATTAATAAAAGTTATAATCTCTAAATAATGACAACTATAAACCCAAATAATATAGTTTCAGTTGATGTTCGACTATGGGTATTACTTCAAAATACAATAACACTTCCGTCAGATTATCTTAAAGAAACAGAAGAATACGAGCTTTTTAAAGATGCTCATCGAACACAAAAAACTTTTTCAATATCACAAAATGATATATTTGACGATGATGATGAAACGTTTGAATTTTATCACTTTGATACATTTTCAGAAATGATGTTTTCTATTAAAGAACTATATGAAATGCGTAACATGACAGAATGTAAAAAATATAAATTACTTGTAGAATCTTATGCAGCTATAGAAAGAATAGCTTTAGAAGATACATTTGAAAAAATGTCACTTCGATAATGGTAAGTAAATGTCTAGTATAGTCTAAAGTTTAAGCAATTCACGTAATTTATCGTGACCGCCAATATAAGCGTTGCCTTTTAATATTAATGGAGATGTTGTATGTCTTTTAATTTTTGCCAGTGTTGTATCAGACAACTTGTGGTTTTTATGTAAAGTTTCTAAAGTACCGCTCCATTTAGGTCTCGGAACAGCTAATGTTTGTATTTTAATTTTTTTATTTTGTGATGCGAGGGATTTCAATAACTCTAATGCGGCATGGTAATACCCGCATCCTTCAAAACCATAAATAGTATAGACTACAGATGTCATTATACTTCAAAGAGAAAAACTTTTTTTAGGTATTGAACTATCATTATCATTATTATCATTATCATTATTCTCATGAATCCTATAAGATGCTATTTTATCTGATAATCTTATTACTTCAATAGAACCTCTTTTATTCTGATCACTGCTACCAGAAGACCCTTTTTCATCCTTATCATATGTATTATCACTTTGAACAGTCATGTTTAAATTATTCCAATTTACTTCTGATTGCACTGTCTCTCTATTTTTAACGTCTAATGGTGGATAGTGTAATAAATCATTTATATTCACAGTAATCTCCTTTGGTCTATTACTTGAAAGAACCCTATTATGACTCATAGAAGGAGTATGTGTTTCTTCAATTAAACTACTACGTCTTGTGCGTATTTCGTAACCATACCGCGCTTCAGATTCTCTTTTATAATTTGTAAAATGAATTAAACCATTGCATACTTCTGGTTTGTTTTTCGTGTTGCTATATTTTTGTTTATATGCATCTACAATATCTGATGGTATAAGTATTGAATCATTGACAAGTTTATCATATTCATCTTTACATGTTTTACAGAATTCTATGGCATTTCTCCTATTTTCAGGATTTAATGTTAATTCCAATACAATCTTTCTAACAAATGATGAAAAAAGCTTGTTCATGTGAATATGAATCTCTGCTTTTTCATTAATGCGTAAATATCTATTTAATGATGTTAATGATGCACATACTATATTTGATGCAGCAACAATATAACCAATAGTACGTGCAATATATGGATTGGTAACATTATTTACAAGTAATCCCATACCACCAGTGAAAGTTCCAATAAAAACGTTTGGATACATAATACGATTTGAAGAAGTAGTGTAATATCTTGCAGATTTATCATGAAGCCATGCCCATCCTGATGCTTTCTCTGCCCACATTTGTAATATATTTTCCTGTTCAATAGTCCATGAATCAGCAGTGCGGCGTTTTATATAATTTTCATACTTTGCTACCGTTAAGGCATCATCCATGCGTTTATTTTCGCCTAAATATTATCTACACTTTAATATTTCATATACTAGGAAAAACGTTCCACTTTTCAATGCATTTGAGAGCGATCTATATTGAACTCCGTTATATAACCCACCCATGAGTTTACTTGGTACATTTATAGGTACAGGTACTCGTACTGGTACTTGTAACTTTGGAACAGTGTCTAACTGGTTATATACCATTTTAGCACGTAAGGTATCAAAAGGAGTTGTTAAACCGGAAGCGAATGCCCCTGAAATTCCCCCTAATAATGTCTGTAGTGGAAGATTTTTTTCAAATTGTGCTTGTGCATTGGTATTTGCATGAGCGCATGTAGCTACATTTTCCGTTAAATAGTTATACAAACGCATTCGCACATCCATTTCTATTATATCTTCAATGAGTGATAATTTATAGCCTTTATACAATCCGTGCATACCACTTGTCTTATAAATTAATTTTGCCGAGTTAAAAATATTATTCGCCTTACCAGTATGTAATATACGCATACTATTTCCTATAGGTATTTTCATAAAAGATGTAGTTAAACCGGCAACTGTACCTGCCATCGCCGAAACCACTGGATTTTCGTGTGCTAATATATTATTATATACAGTAAAATATGTAGTAAAGACAAGTCCAGCAGTACATCCCGAAGTTGCACAACCTATATAGAAATTACGCAATGATATATTTTTAATTGAACCATATATTTGCATTTGAGTTTTGTGTCTTTCTATTCCGTAAACAACCGATTGACTAATGCACCGGGATATTCCTTCTTTTAAACCGCCAACAATAGATATATTATTACTATTGAACGTTACAGTTTTACGTGTTGTCATAACGAGGTAAGACCACCTATCAAAAACAAAACAAAAATTACCAAATTACAAAATACCAAAAGTTATTTATGTACAAGTAATCAATCCGCAACACACTACACACTACGCAACCAATTCATACCATTTTCAATGCCATGTTTCGCTCTTTATAATATCTTGACATGTGATATGTATCCTCTTTAAGCAACGCCGACAATGTAGTTTCAATCAAAATACCTTCACGATTCGAGTAATATATTGTATCCAATATATAACCTTTTTCGGGAAGTTGTTTATATAGACAAATAATACAATGTATACAAGGCTTTGAATTACCAAGTGATCCATTCTTATTGGCACGAATAACCATCAAATCAACGCGTTTCAATTTCTTTTGCCTAGGCAAAGGCTGCAATTTTCTTATAGCATTTTCTTCCGCATGGACTGAAAAGAAATTCTTTGGATCACCGGAACCATTGCCCTTATGTAGGTTTTCGCCATAGCTCAATAGCGCGAAAGGGATGACTATGGCTAAAGAACATAGCCGCGTGGTTGAATCCAGTAGTGTTCACATTGCAACAGCAAATCGGGGAAGACACGTACCTCCTCCTATCGCACATATTCTGAGCCAACGTATGTATCTGGTGCCTCATTCTGAAATATATTTTATAAGATATAGTATATGTCCTTAAACCCATTTCAATTTTTGTAAAAATATCATTTATATGACTGTATTTTTTGACAAATATACAGGAATACTATTTTCCTTACGTAATTCATTCAGCAAATATCGAAAATCACTATTTTTTGCCAGAAATGTGTCAGTATTATGTAAATCATGTTCAGCATTCCATGATTCGACACACATACACGTATAGTCAGGATTAAATATTACTTTTTCATAACTATCATCAATTAATAGTATGTTATTAATACTTATATCTTCATATGCGTCTATAATTTTATGAATAGGTTTAGTTAATATTGGTCGTCCTCGTGTACGTGTGCGCATCTGTGCGCGTGTCTGCGTACTTGTGTTCACATATTCATCATCAAAATCATTTATATCTTCACCTGCATTATTGTATAAGGGTTCACAGTCACTTTGATCAAATACAAATTTCAGCTTTTTATTTTGTTTTTTAGTCAAAATAATTTGTAAGATTTTGCTACAATTATGTTTCATCATTGAAGACCATATACCAACATTAAAATTATTCATAAGCCACCCACAGAACTCCCGAGCATGTGGTCGAATATACACATAGTTATTATTTACTATTGCGTCATAATTACGTCCTGGAATTTTATACTTTTTACGATCAATTAATAAACCATTTAGGTCGAGTACTATTGTATTTTTCAGCATGTTATTATTATTTTAGATTAAACAAAAGTTAATGTAATAAATCAATTTTTATTACTCTTTACTCATCAGTACTCTTAGCATTATTAGTACTCTTAGTACTTTTAGTACTCTTAGTACTCTTAGTACTCTTAGTACTCTTAGTACTCTTAGTAGTATAATTGATTTTATAAATTTTGTTATCAGATATCATCGCATAAAAAGAAGGAGTATTATACTTTTGTAGTAGTGTTTCACTATCTAAATTATACTCTTTTGCAATTTCTTTAATAAGTTCACAATTTTGCCTTTTAATAATATTTTGAATAATTGCCTCTATATCACCATTAACACATGTGCGAGATTGAGACATATATTTGAAGATCAGCACAAGTTCGTTTATAAAAAGTAATACCCAAAAAATCAAATTTTTATTTAAAGCTTACAGTCCGTAAAAATACAGATATATACAGATATACTTTAGTTATATTATTAACAATGGACGAAATTAATGAGTATATCGACGAAGAAGTTTATTATTCAGATGATGATTCGTATGAAAGTGATGAGTATGTTGCATCTGATGACGAATTTGATTATATAAGGGATGAACCTTTTTTACCAGTTGATATTTTGCCAAGTCCTGTAAGATGGGTAGTTGTTTCGGTAGATGGTGTAAAATTAGAAGTTTCTAACATGGGTAGAATTAGACAACATAATACTTTATGCAATATTTATGAAAGTACAGAAGGAATAATATTACACGGAACACCATATAGAATATATCAAATACAAATTGAACCAGGTGTCTATAAAAATTACTATGTACATGAACTTGTTTGGCAAGGATTTAATGGTGTACCACCAAATGGTTGGGTTATTCGACATAAATGTGAATATACACAAAAAGCAAGAAGAACGTATAGTAATAAATTAGCAAATATTACTATAGTACAAAATAAAATTAGTCCATTATATATTGAAAAAGGTACACCATATAATAATTACATATCAATGTCTAAATCATTATATTCAAAATCATCGTAAATATCATAGGCAGCATTTTGATTTTCATGTTCCAGATATCTTTTTTGTAGCTCTTTCAATGAATGAGAAGATTGTTTATATTCAACCGAATCCTTGCCAAACTTATCTTTCATTTTCCTGGTAATATTCACCTGGTGTCTGATAGACCTCAGCAGTTCACGGCTTTTATTATTACGGTTCCAAAATGCAGTAAAACTATTTTGTTTTCTATTACTTGCAGATGTAGTTGCAACTGCGACTACATTTGCACACGATACTGGTCTTGCTAGAAATAACATTGTAGTGTTTATTCTGTATATTTTATATTAAACTTTATATTATACTTTATCTTTAAGTATTTTCAATTTTTTGAGATCACTTTAGCGTATAATCCATTTTCTACAAGATCTCTACATATTTGTGCAGCATCATCTTTTTTTACTATGATATATGTGCGACCTTTTACATTTACTTCGTCTATATAGCTTTTTATTGTATCTTTACTTTTATTTTTCATAGCATTTTGTAATATACTAAAAACTGTTTCATCATTATTAAATTTATTGTTGATTATACCATTCCCTTCTAATAAAATATAATTAACTGGCGATGGTGATGGAGATGGAGTATTAGAAAAAGAAGATGATGATGGTGATGATTGTTTTGAAAATTTTATACAACTACCGCTATTTCTTTTGGCATATGTTGATTTTTTTGAATTTATATGTGTATTGGCATTCGGGATATCTATAGGATTTGAACGGGGAATTATATTCATTAATATACTTTATTAATTACAATTATAATTATTATCAATTTTTGAATATTATAATCAAATTATTTATTATGATATAATAATGGATGTTGACATGAATGTCGATATAAATACAGATGGGAATACAGATGGGAATATGGATGTAGATATAATTATTAATAGCGAAGATAATATGGATATTGATGTTTATGATAATATGGATACGAGTATGGTGCGTAATATAGAATCGTATATAGATAATATATTACATGCGTTTATTGATAATATTTTTAAGTATATTTAAGTTTTTAGAAATGCCAATATATCCCGGACGCTTCTTTAACCCATATTATCCGAACCCTCGCTATTTTACCGGATATTATCCTCCTTATTCTCCATATTATCCCTATCCATATCCATATCCGTATCCAGATGGATGCTGTTATGATTCTGATGGAGATTGTGATGATGAATGTGATTCATTAGCAACACAAGTAAAACCAATGGTTAAAACTCAAACCCAAACCCAAGCCATAGGTAACGGAATAGAACCTGTTACAGTTCCTCCTTCATCCAAGAAAAGATCTATTGTTCTTAAACCAGTAGCTACAAATTCATCACCAATTTTAACACAAGATCAAATAAACGAAATAACTGCATACATAAATAACTATAGACAAATCCATCAAGCTCCTGCACTTATATGGGATGTAACTATTGCACAATTTTCACAAACCTGGGCAAATTATTTATTAAATAATAATTTATTCCAACATAGTGGTTCTTCGCTTTATGGTGAAAATCTTGCATATTTCAAAGGATATGGTACTGATTTAATGAGTTTACTTAAACTTGCCGTAGACATGTGGTATAATGAGATTACATTATATGATTTTAATAAGCCAGGTTTTTCTGAAGCAACAGGTCATTTTACCGCTCTTATTTGGAAATCTAGTACTACATTCGGTATGGGTTTTGCTATTAATCCAACTACTACTGCAGTAGATATTACTATGAATTTATCGCCACCTGGAAATGTCGAAGGTGAATATATAACAAATGTTCTTCCTGCAATCTCTCCAGTTGTCGTTCCACCAGCAACACCAGTACCGACAGTAATTACACCCAATACGATAGTACCAGTCCCAGTACCAATCCCGGCTCCACCCCCACCTTCAATGCCTATGCCTCCTATAGCTACAAACACAACAGTAAAAATCCCACCCATGCCACCACATCCACAAAATATATATCATCAAAGGGATATACATCATCATATGCAGATGGAAAAAGCAAGTGTTGTAGACATAAATACCAAAGCAGCAATAGTAAGTTTATTATATAATGTAATAAATGAACTAAATAAAAATAAATCAAAAGATATAATAACAAACGAAATTAATAATACAATTCTTGAACTCGTGAACTCGTGAACTCTTAAACTTATAAGCACACTAAACTACACGTTAACAACTGTATTATCTTCGCGGCGATCTATAAAATATTGTACAATATCTATCTCCATTCTCTTTCCTTTTTCGCTTAGGTTTATTAAACCCTCATGATTATACACTATATCCTCTTCTGGGTTGTAATTATGTTTATAGAATATATCCCATCTTTCTACATATTTCCTATCTTCTAAGCTACCATGCCAATGATGTAAGATTGTACCTTCTATATACGATAATCTCAATTTATGTATTCTTACCAGAGCTTGATAGTCTTTTAATTTTTGAAAGAATGTTTCATGTATCTTATTATTTTTAGGGAAACTCATTTCCACTTTCTGTATATATGAAAGCGCCATGTGATGATCTCCAGAACCTAATATAGCATAATCTATCAGTCCGTTTGTTTTTTCATAAGCATATTTATTACATGCCCAGGCAAAACCACAATGCCAAAAACCATATTTATGATCAGATCGCCAGTCATGTTTACTATTTTTATACATATATCCGAAACCTCTATCTACTCTCATAGCTTCTTCATTGGGTCCAAGATATACCGCACTGGCAAACAGTTGGACAAAATGAGCAATCTTTAATTCATTGAGAGTTTCTTCAACCCAGTTATCATTTAAAAATGTAAGATCCGCATCGATCCAAGCTATATATTTCCATGTTAGCGGTAAACTGCGTACTGCTACATTAATTAAGTTTTCTTTACACCAATATTCACTTTCTAATTTAAAACCATGGTGTTGATATACAAATTCCATATCATCAGGTAAATCAAAAGTATCCGTATTTGTTGCTTCAGATATTACTATTTTTACTTTATCGTATTTCGATAGTCTTTCAATAAATTCTAAAAATAGATCATAACGACGCTGGGATTTGCAGAAATTGAAATATGGTACAATAACATATAATACTTCTTCGCTTTCGACTGGTAAAGCTTTGTGACTATTATTAAATATTTTACTATTAAATATGCGATTTCTTTTCACCCCTATTAATGCCTCCGCTACATTCATTGCAGCAATAGCTGCGGCATTTACTGCTGTATTTGTAGTAGAAGTTAATGTGTTAGCGGCAGTAATATTTCCTGAATTTGCAACACTTGCAGAATGTCCATCAGATACTGAGGTATGAGTATATTTAGTATCTGTTTCTCTGCTTAAATATTTAAGACGTCTTCTCGTTTTATTATTAAAGAAACACGATAACATTTCTTTTTAATCTCCTAAAAATTACTGCGATAATTCTTCAATAATTTTAATAGATTATCTTTATATAGTAAATACATATCATTCTCTATGGATACTCCCGTTGTAGCACAAGAACAAACTACACCTGCTGCCGCCATACCTCAACACATTTACGAATTTATATTTACTGATTCATACAGTGATGACGTATTTAATCAATATTCAAATGCATCTGATGCATTAAAATTACAAGTACAAAATACTGCAAATAATTTACAAAATATTTTAAAAATAAAACCAGGTATCAGATCTATTTCTAGCTTCGCAAACTATGATAATAATCAATATAAAGTAACTGTTATTAATTCATTATGGGTTGATACTACACTTCCTACAGCTTAAGCTTTTCTAATTCTTGGCGGATTTCTCTGTTTTCTTTCACTAAATCTTGTACAACTTTAACAAGATATGGTACGACTTTTTCATATTTCACTTTCTTATATTTCTCGGCATCTTCACCATTATCACCCGGTAAGGTAAATTCATCTACAAGTAATGGGCATATTCCCTCGACTTCCTGTGCAATAAAACCTATGTCTTCGCTACCTGCCTTTTCTTTATTATGTATGTCTTGTTTCCAGTTGAATGAAACTGGATTGAGTTGCATAACAGTATTTAGAGCATTTCCGCTCGATATAGATGATATATTATCTTTGAAGCGGATATCAGATATTGTACCGAACGCCGTAACATCACCGACTAACGTTAAATTACCCGCAGTAAGTTGCATCATTGCTGTAGAACCACCATACCAGGTATTATATGATGACGTTGATGGGACTTGATAACGTAACATAGATGCATTATAACCGAAACCATAGAAGTTTGTCGCACTCGATGGAGTATCACCACTGCTTGGGTCATAAATTGTAAATATTTTATTGTTCGCTGTGCCAGGATTTGCTCCAACACTTACAACACCATTAGCATACACTTGGAAAGCATTCGCTAAACTTGTAGGTGAAATTACATATGAGCCGCATGTGTTTGTTATAGAAGTAGTAGAAACACCACTTGTAGAAATAACTATTGAACCTGCACTATTATTTAAAGTTAATAAATTTGGGTTTACAGAAGCTGCACTGCTATTTCTATATAGAGACGCATTACCAGTATCATTATATATATTAAAACCAGCATAACTTGTAGAATTTGCATTAGTTGTATTAATTATTGGTGCTGTAGTGCTATTACCATATAATTGTAATTGATATCCAGGTATAGTTGTACCAATACCTACGTTACCATTTTGTTGTATAGTTACTTTAGCATCAGTAACAAGAGGTCCAGATTGTGCCGTGGAAGATGCTGAAATGTATAAATTTTTATTGGTATTAAAT
>Ga0214175_1000098_pt1 | contig 31373 bp, 22 predicted proteins | sample TroBogEpilimnion_17_FD_153013 | JGI IMG/M metagenome (GOLD analysis project Ga0214175, IMG submission 153013) | Freshwater microbial communities from Trout Bog Lake, WI - 09AUG2007 epilimnion | ecosystem: Environmental > Aquatic > Freshwater > Lake > Epilimnion/Euphotic zone | place: Trout Bog...
AGGTATATACGTTATATCGCTTACCCAGACCTGATTCGGACGTTCTGGCAGCGGCATATCTCGTAAAAGATTAGGTGCTATGGGTTGATCATGGTTACTGTCCGTAGTACGGAATCGGTAACGGCGTTTGGTACGCCCAACGATCCCAACTTCACGCATTAACCTAGCTACTCGGTTATGACCCACGCGTATCCCACGATCTTGTAAGTCTTTTGTTATACGCGGGCTTCCATACGTTGGTCGGCTGTGTGCACAGATCTTCTTAATCTCGTATAGACTTATCCTTTGTCCAATCGTAGTAGCCACTGCGTGACACTCCCAGCGTGTCGCATAAAAATTTAATCTCATATTCAGCGCTCATCTTTTTTATTAGGGCCTACTCGGTCACAGGTACAGATCAGGGCACACGCTCATTATCCCTTAAAGGTACATTAATACGCTTAGGTGGAACGGCTAAGTGGGTATATGAAGACAAATCGAGTTTAGAAATACATGGTGGCCCTGCGAGTATATCGCTTAGCGGAAATTATTCTTTAAAGGAATCGTTTAGTAGTTCATCGCTCAGTGGTGCATTAAATGTAGGAGGATCTGGTTCTCGTAATAAACAGATCCTTGGATATTACTATGGTGCTACCGCAGATTTAAAAGTATCAGACCACTGGCGTGTTTCAGCGGGCTTAGATTTTGTTAATTTAGGTCATGATACGCTCTCAGGAAGTACAAGCTATGCCCGCGTTGACCTAACTCAGGCCATGACCGTTCATGGCGACTTAAACTACCGCTTCTAATACTCAGTTACGGCTTAGCTGTAGAGCTACTAGCTTGAGGTAAGATAATAGCCAGTGCAAACGGTGCCATGCGTCCATCTTCGTGATCGATGCCTGGGGCTGTTGCTAACTTCCAGTTTAATGGGATGTTATACGTGCTAGCTGCTTTTTTCGCGTAAGCAAAAAAGTAGTGGCCTCGTTCTAAACGGTTATGGCCTTGTGCATCCGATTCTGGAGTGTGTCTTAAGGCATGATGATCTGGATCTGTGTCTGCGGTACCTAATAGTACAGTAACTGGCAATTGCAGTGCGTGCTTTAAATCAGATTCCGTGACGGGTGTATTCTTTAATCCGTAAGGGAACGCTACACTCAGATCTGGCAGCATATACCAGCCTGCATTAGCAGTTATCACACGGTTTAACCGTGCGGTTGGTACAAAATAGATATACCGCTGAACAAATTGAGCACCTGCTGAATGACCAAAGAGGCTATAGGTTTTAGATACATTGCCCGTTCTTTCCTTAACTGCGTCAAAGATTGGTTCAATAGCACTAAAAGACCATGCTTCGCGGGGTAGTGGATGGCCTGCTTTGTCGACAACGTTGCCATCATTATATCCTTCGGCTCCTGGATATTCTTTTTTAGAAAATTCAGGTACAATAAGTAATAACCCATACTTTCTAGCATAAGGAGCCCACTCGCTAAAGTAACGATCTGCGTCACGTCCTACTCCATGCATCACGATAAGAACAGGAGCTGAGGGATTTTCTTTAGAAGGGTTTAGATATCTAACGAGAATCTGATGATGAGCTAGGGTGTATTTAAATTCACCTTGGTCTTCGCTTGCTAAGGTAGTTGATGCCAGTTGAGTCAAGCTTGAGAAAATAAATAGCGTAATAAACCAATTTTTTAACATCGTGTAACAGTTTTATATGAGCATAATCGCAAGATTAAGCTTAGAGTAATATAATCAGTATAATACATAAATAAGAGGTACGTGCGACCCTCAAATGAGATCCATTACTAGGATACTAAAAGTAACCTATGAACGTTTTTTGGAAACGCATGCATCGTTTTAAGCGTCTTGGAATTAAATCCGAAAAAACAGTGAAGTTAAAAGGCCTTAAAGGCATAGTTTCCACAGTTGAATCCTAGAATTAGGTTAAAAATAAAATATTTCATGAGCTATTTTAAAAGAAATCGCATAGGTATACTTGTATGGATTGTTAGTTTCGTAGCTTTAGGTGGATGCGCTACAGTTCAGTCATCCATTCAGACACGGCTTTTGCAAGGCACATATGGAACGTATGCTGCCGCTCCTCGTCTTGTAAGTGGTCGTATTGATACAGACCGATTAGTAAATGAACTTCGCTTGGTACATGCCCAAACTTACAATTTTCTTATTCATGAACGTGCAACAGATTGGGATGATCTAAAAGTATTTTTACCCAAGGTTAGAAATTATCCCATTCATATATGGGTAACCCTTGTTCCACCTAGCGAGCCACCTACAAGTATGCCGTATAAACTCGATTATGAGAGATGGGCTAAAGAAATTGCTCAATTAAGTCTAGAAGAACCAAATCTTGTTGCATGGAGTATTGATGATTTCTCGTATGATGCCCCGGTCTTTACTGAAGCCTATTTACGTAACATGACCTCAAAAGCGCATGCGATTAATCCTCATTTAGCATTTATACCCTGTATTTATTACAAACAGATTCAGAATCCAAAGCTCATTGCTAAATATAAGCCCGTGATAGATGGAATACTTTTTCCATTTAGAAATGAATCGGTGAAAACAAACTTAAGTGACTGGGAGTCACTCCCATCCGAAATAGCGAATTTAAGAGATCATTTTGGGCCAACCATTCCAATCTTTGTAGATGTCTACGCAACGAAACATTCTAGACTCAATGATTCAACACCCGAGTATGTTAGACATGTTATGACGATCGCGCATGAAAAGGCAGACGGGATTTTAGTTTTTTGTCATCAATACGAGACTAAAAACCCTGCAAAATATTCAGTCGTTAAAGAATTATTCGAAGCATGGCAGCGTGAATAAATCGCAAGTTTATCTATTTATATAAATCGGATTGCCTAGAATAATGAGCTTATTGTTTTTATCTCGTACATTAATTCGTAACCAGTGTTTCTTGCCATCACATTTCCAATCTAAGTTGGCTTGATTTGCTTGGAGTAGGGCGATTCTTTTCGCATCGCAAATGACTTCAAGGCTACCTGGTGCTACATGGTTAGCTATAATTGAGAGAGTAACCGTATTTCCCTCATTAACATTAATGTGATCACCCATTTCAGCAGTCTTCAAACCATACTTGGCAATAAATTCTAACGTCGCTGTTCCAGAGCCAAGTACATCAATAAAAACATGGCCGCCTTTGATACCACTTAGGATTGATTCATAGGTAAGGCTTTTAGCATACACAACGGTCGTAGGTTCTCCAACACGTATACGTTCGTCCGTATCTGCTAAAGGAGGTTGCATATTATGATTATCGCTACCGCCAATAGCTGTGATGTTAAACCCCTGATTTAATTTTGTTTGCCAAAAGTTTATTCCTGAAAATGGACTATCAGCATCTTTACCATTAATGACTTCAATTGAATTTATTTTATTATAATCAGGTTCTGGCGTAGGACGCCATCCGCATCCCATGCAGAGCTCTCCCGAAGGTCTGATAGGATGATTTATAGATACGAGTCCTTTTAATCTTTGAACCTGAGTTAAAACGGAGTCCCAATCTGGCACTGCTTTGGTACCTAATCTAAAATCAACCAAGTGGGTTAGTCCTAGTACATTAGCATGCCCTTGAAAGGTGGTTACTTCATATCCAGGTAGAATCAGTAACTTATCAAAGTAAGGTTGTAATTCACGCAGTGAGTTTAATTGTGATATAGTATTGTGATCAGTAAGAAAAATAAAATCCAGATGATGAGCGACTGCTGCTTCTAACGTAAGGTACACAGGGCTAGGTGTTTTTTTCTCTGATTGATTTAATACATAGCCATCACTGTGTCCTGAGTGCAGATGAAAGTCCCCCCGGTACCAGCCTGGTTTGCTGTTTATGGTAGGAGTCAGTATACTTGGATAATCATACACTGAATCAGATTTTGAGAAGTATACGTTTGCTTCATAGGTAGCATGACTTTGTGTGCGAATATTAGGTATACCTAATACAAGATTCCATTCACCTTCAGTGATCGGACCTGGAATATAAGATGGGGTGGCGTCAGTCGCAGATAGAGTAAAACTTGTTTTATTACCTCCACTCCAGCCTCGAAAACCAGTAGGACTATCGAAACTGCCTGGCCCTACAATTCCTAAATCAATGGTCGTTTTTTCAGATTTACCCGTATAGCTAAATTCAACAGATAATCGCTCAGTACCTGATGGAACATGAAAAGGTACTAAAATGTATGAATTATTATTTATACCGCTAATTTCACCTTTAAGAATTAAATCGGGTTTCGTGGTTTCTGCTGTGCTCGTTAGATAAAAGAACACGGTCACAAATACAGCGAAAACGTAGTGATGTAATGCTTTACGGTACACGAGTAAAAATAGGTTTAGAATTTAGATTGAATTTGAGTTAGCTATTACCATGTCATACCTGATGCAGGATGAAAGCTGTATAGTTTATGTAACAAGATCTTAACTAAGAGTTAGATTTCTACTCTTAACTCGTGATTTTGAATTAGATTTTTTGTTAACACGCACGTAACACAGGAGTCATTAAAACGTAAACGCATTCAATTATTGTAGGTAACGATTACTCAGATTTTTTCTGATTTATCAAAATACCCAACCAATACGTTATAGAATGAACAAAACTAAGTTAAAAAGATTACTCCTTGTTGGAGTACAGGCATGTCTAATAACAGCTCCTTGCTTAGCGCAAACAGCTCCTGCTAGCCCTGAGGATACAAGTGTACCAGTTCAGATGTCTGGTTATGTTGTTACAGGTCGTGCAGGTACGGATATTCGTACAAAATTTGATTCCAGTTATTCAATAACTACAAAATCTGCTGAAGATTTAGCACTACAAGCTCCTATGGGTGTAGCTGAATCTTTACTTGATATACCTGGTTTTTGGGTTGAAGCATCGGGTGGTGAAGCCAGCGCAAATGTACGCTCACGTGGCATTCCTACGGATGGTTATTCGACAGTTAATCTTTTAGAAGACGGTATTCCAATTCAACACGACCCTGCTTTAGGCTATTTGAATGCAGATCAAACTTTTCGCTTAGATCAAACGATTCAAACCATGGAAGTCGTTCGTGGTGGTCCTTCTACCACATTTTACTCAAATGCACCCGGTGGATCGGTTAATTATATTACACGTAAAGGTGATACAGGCTCAGATGAAGGCATTCTTCGCTATGAAGAGGGTGATTTTGGTGATCATCGCATTGATTTCTACAGCGGCGGTCCAATTGGTTCTAATATGTACGGAGCTGTAGGTGGTTTTTACCGTGTTAATCGTGGTGTTCGTGATGCAGGATTTAATTTTAATAACGGTGGTCAACTACGTGTATCGATTGGTAAGAAAATCGCTAATGGTACAATCGATTTCAGTATTAAACGTATTGATGATACAGTAGGTTTCTATCTCGGTACTCCCTTTACTTTCAATTCATCAGGTAAGGTTATCGCAGTACCCGGCTTTAATGGCAATTATGGTACACTTGATGGTAAAGAAACTACACACTTTATGTTACCAAGTGCATCGGGTCCTTTCGACTTTGATAATACACTAGGTACCAATATTAAATTAACACAATTTACAGTACTCGCTAAACTTGATTTAGGTGATGGCTGGAGACTCGAAAACAGTGATCGTTACCGCGATAGCGTTTCGATTAGAAACGGTCTTTATCCTGCTGCTTTAACGGTAGGTACTACCTATCTTAGTTCGCAACTTGCAACGCTTAAGAGCCTTTATCCAACCGTAGTAAGTGATCGCCTCCAGTATGTAACAAGTCCAAGTCAAGTTTTTGATCCTGTAGCTCAAAATGGTAATGGTATTGTTGATAGTGCTTCAATGCGTTCTGTAACGATGCCAGAAAGAGAATTCATCAATGATACGCGTTTCTTAAAGAAGTTTAACTTCGATGGGCAATCACATGATTTAACATTCGGCCTCTATCTAGCTACCATTAACGAGACATTTACTCGTTACTCAGCTCAAATGCTTACAGACGTTCAAAATAATGCACGCTTACTCGATATCGTTGGTCTTAATGCAGCTGGACAAGTGGTAGGTGCTTTATCAGAAAACGGTTTTACGCGTTACGGAAATGAATGGGCAGATGCTTCAGGACAACAAGTATCAAGTGCTTTCTATCTCTCCGATGAATGGACAATTAATCGTCAATTACGTGTTGATGTAAGTGCTCGTGAAGAAGGTGCTAAAATTAACACAACAAATCAAAGCTCTAAGACAGTTAACCTTGGTGTTTCACCTACACCAGCAGATCGTACGGTATTAACAGGAACAGGTCTTTGGACTCCAGCTGATGTAAAGTTCTCGCGTACCATGTGGACAGTGGGTGTTGACTATAGCTTCAATAAAAACTTAGGAGCATTTGCTAGAGAAACAATAGCTCATAAAGTACCAAGTGAAGGTGATTTTATCACAAATCCAACCAATGTTCCTCGTATCGCTACGATGAACATGCAGGAGGCTGGTCTTAAATTTGGTGTATCGAATGCGGATTTATATCTCACCGCTTTCCATACAGGCTATAATTCATATTCGGTAAGTGCTTTAATCTTTAATCCAGCTACGAATGGATACGTAAGTCAGAGCGAATTTGCGAATACAGATACAACCGGTTTAGAAGTTGATGGTAATTACCGCTTCTGTAAGTGGTTTGGAGTAAATGCAGAAGCTACATTACAGTCACCTAAATTCGATAATTTCCCTTATGTTAGTGCTGTTTCATCCTCGGGTGTACAAACGATTACTAATTTTAACGGAAATCAGTTATTACGCGTTCCTAAAGTAAGCTTTAGAGTAACACCAAAATTTGACTTACCTGTTTATAAGTTACATTTCGAATTACCAGTACAGCATTTCTCTGCTCGTTACGCTGATGCTGCTAATACACAAATGTTACCACAATACACGGTTCTTAATTTCAGAGCACGTGCAAGTGTATCAAAAAATGTAACGCTTTATCTTACCGTTGATAATCTAACGAATACGATTGGTCTAACTGAAGGTAATGCACGTGGTAATGCGTTTATAAGTGGTGATGCTTCTGCACAATATTACATTGCTCGATCAATTCTTGGTCGCAATGGACGTATTGCTATTGAGTATAAATACTAATTTAGCCGTAATATAGTTCACAAATACAAGCCATCTTGTTTTAGAACAAGATGGCTTTTTTCATTGATTCGGATTCTGCTTAAAGTTGTCTGGTGTCTTATAATCAAGCATAGTAGTATTAATTCACGTCTTACTAAGAAATTTATGAGAAAGTCCTATTCGTTACTACTTAGCATTTGTCTAGTACTCTATGCTTTAATGCTTATTCCTGTTAGCTTAGGTGCTAGTGATTATAGTCTTAATTCAGGAAAACTTATCGTATTTCAAAATCCTGTTCAGGATAAAAATTTCTATTTTTTAACATTACTAGAAAATAGTCCTAAAGTTAAAAAACTAATCGAAGACAATCCTAGGTTGCAGCAGATCGCTAATGCAAAATTTGAAGCTGCAAAAGTTGCCTCTTTGCTAGCCGTTGATTCTAAAGAAAATCCGCTGAGTGCTGTATTGCTCAGTAATGAAGAAATTAAAACAATTGAAGACGTCTTAGTTGAACTTTCAAATAAGAATATAGAATTTAAAGTTTTATTAGAGGATTCATTTATTAAGTCGCGTGTATTTTATCGCTATGAGAAGGAATCAAACGATGAAAAAGTAAGACATGCTTGGCATGATTGCGCTACAGGTATTAATACTATTTTACAGATCTACGGTCTTGGTCAAAAAGCGCGTTATCCATTAATAGATTCTCCATTTTATGATGTTAGAGGTAAGGATTTTAAAACTTTACTTAGATTAAAACTCATGGAATTAACGAATCAGAATGATTCGAATTCACTTTTTTTTGATATCCCTCTTAAAACGGCACTAGGACTTCTTGATATCAATAACCGTGACGAAGCGGGTAGGTTTGAGCCTTTAGAATCAGGAGAGAACGAAGAGGCATATAAGCAGATTCAGATAACACCCTGGCAGAATTATGCCTACAGTGTAATTCTTGTACCCGGTGCAGGTCCTGTAACTCGTGACGTAGCTCTTTCTGCAATGGGTAAACTTAGATTACGTATAGCCTATCAGCGCTATGCATCACATGAAGCCCCTTTTATTATGGTGAGTGGCGGGTATGTGCATCCTGCACAAACACAATACTGTGAAGCTTATGAAATGAAAAAATACCTGGTTCGTGAACTGCACGTACCTGTTAGCGCAGTAATTATTGAGCCACATGCACGCCATACCACAACGAATATACGTAACTGTGCACGTATCGCTTATCGTGATGGAATCCCCTTAGATAAACCTATTCTCGTTGTATCGGACCCACTCCAGAGTGCAGCCATTCAGGGTGAGAAATTTCGTACGAGATGCAGTAATGAAATGCACTGTGTACCTTACACGAATGTAAAACGTATATCTGCATTTGATACAGAACTTAATTTTACACTCGATTCACTTCACTACGATAATATCGATCCTTTGGATCCTTAAGTAGGTAGGTTAGGCTATATCTATTTACCCTGACTAACAGTGCAACTGCTGGGAAATCTTTAAGGAATACGACTTATTCTAAGTGCGATGTAAGGCTTATCAGGTAAGGATATTTTACTCTCGTTAACATCTCCTACGAAGTACTTGCCTGGTTTTTTTAAGACAAAGATATGGTCCACGGGAGTCATGGTCATATTCCAGGTGTCAATGATATCAACTTTAAACTTCATGCCTTGTTTGAGTTCAGCTTTATACAATGAAAATGGCCATGTCTTAGGTGTTTCTCGTCCGAAATAGCCTAAATAATACTGCCCCCGTTTTCCCACAAACGGACAGTCTTGCCACTTATCAATTGGTTCTAGTCCCTCGTTTGGGCCTTCTTCTAATATTTTCTTCAGAAATGCGATACGCGCGACACTGCCTCCGTGTAAGGTACCACCTTTAGCCCACCAGATGATTTCTTTAGGATCCATGTAGCATTCGCTATGACCCACATAAGTTCCAGCAACGGTACCCTCCCAGAAACGTAAGGTCATCTCTTCAGCAGTGAGATTTCCCCAGCGCTGAGGCAAGTTACCTTCGTATTTAGCTTCATCGAATATAACAGGCTTTTGGTAGACATCACGGTAGAGAATCGCTCTTCCATGATCTTCGGTAGCAGAGCCGTTTTGTATACTCGCATGAGTTACCCAAGGTAGGGTGTTGTTGTAAATTAAAGTACCATTATGGATTGAGCGTAGATGGTTGTAAGGATCATTACTTTGAACGATGTGAAAAAAACGGTCCCAATCGGATTCGGTTTTTTCTTTTAAGAAATCGAATTCATTAGCGAGTGACCACCAGACGTTATGGTAGGCAGCTAAGCGAGCTATGACGTAACGCAAATAAAGGTCATCAGCGGCTTTAGGCATACGGTCAAATCCCCAGTGACCTTTATCATACGGATGAAATAAAATAATATCCGCTTCTATACCTAGTTCACTCAGTTGCTTTACGCGTTTTTCAAGATTTTGGAAAAAAGCAGGATTAAACCGAGTATAGTCCCAGTGATTAGGTGGTGTGCCACTATAAGGATATAGGACAGGTTCATTCGTATTCCATTCATAGTGTTTGGGAAATACGGTCATCCTCATTTTGTTGAATGGTGATTTTGCAAGAGTCGCAAGGGTTTGCTCTGCGAGTAAATCGCCTTGGTGAATCCATGCATAGGCGGTTGTTCCAATTGGCCTATAAAGGGTATGATCACTGTAGGCAAAGTGGTAGGTTCCATTAACCCTAACGGGTCCATGATTTCCTTTAGCAGGTTCAACGACGACTAACTCGTTTGCAATTCCACTCAGTGTGGAACAATTGCTATGGGTGATGTAATGCCAAGTGCCCTGAGTTTCAGGCATGAAGCGCAGTTTGTATATTCCATCACCATCGTAGAAACCGTTAACGGTGAGTGAACGATTGCCTTGCTTAAATTCAGCTGAGAGCTGGATATCAGTAAAAGGATTTCCTGTGCTAGGGCCTTTGAGAGTAAGTTCAAAAACTCCCCACTGCTGAACATGTTCAACGTCAGCACGAGTTGTAGCAGTTAAGCCAATTAAAAGAATGAATCCAACTACGAGAGCCTTACGTAGCACATGCATAGACAGGGTAGTAAAACGTGGGGTTAGTAGGGTACTATAACAAGAAACTATTCCTGCAGACCTTATCATAATAATCAAAAGAATTTATTAGCATGATTGGTTTTATTTTTGTGTAATAGATAGCGTCTTTTTAATGTATTATGAGGCATTGGTTGGTCTTATCTTTTTTTTAACCCCATGAAGTCTACCGCGTTTTTAGTCTTACTCTTTTTTATCACGTGCTTTGGTATACCCGAAAAACTTTCTGCAGAAGAAAAAGCTACATTTCACATCCCTGCACTCTATCATGTTGGTTTTTGGATAAGCGATATTTCGAAGGCACGTAAGTTTTATCACGATTTATTAGGTTACGATGAGCCTTATTCGCTACTGACACCTCAAGGTGATTTGCAGATGGCTGTGATGAAAGTTAACGATGATCAGGTTATCTACTTATTTCCTAATGCTAAAAAAATATTACCTAATGGAGATAATCTAGATCACTTAGGTTTGGTTGTAGATGATGCTCAGGCGCTTTATCATCATCTGATTAAAGCCGGTATCAAAGTAAAACCGGTTCATAAAGCACGCATAGGAGATACGATTATAACCTGCAGTGATCCTGACGGTCATGTTTATGAAATTACACAATTTGAGAAGACAGGTGAATTACTCAAGAACCGTGGGAAGTTTAATGCTAAATCCCGTATTTCAGATCATTTAGTTTCTGTTACTTTGCATGTAAAAGACTTAGATGCATCGCTTAACTTTTATGTGAAAATCCTTGGGTTTAAGGTTAAACAGGTAAGTCCTGGGAAAGATGCCATCCTGATTGTGCCTGATGGTTCGGATACCCTTCACTTAGTACAGTCTAACTACAACAATCGATCCGTAATCGATTACCGACTTGAAGTGGTGGACCTAGCCAAAGCTAAAGATCGTTTAAGGACAAAAGCGGAAGCTTTACATTATTCATTCGAGGAAAGAAATGAGTCAGGTAAGGATGTATTACTTCTTAAGGATCAGGACGGGACAGTCGTTGTTTTGATCCAAAAACAAGTAGGGTAATCCTATCATTTACTCCTCGGTTTAGACCTAAATTCCTCGTCAAATCAGTTAGGGAAGAATGATTTTGGCTATGCTTTATCTATGCCTAAATTTACATAAAAGCCATGCATGAGAGTCATTGGCTACCCATCTAATAACGATAAAATACCCGTATTAGGGCTTCCTATGTAGGGCGTAACGGTTCAGGATTACAGTTTCGTCCTAAATGAAGCATCCAATTATTATTCAAGGGGGTATGGGTATTGCGGTCTCAAGCTGGAGCTTAGCTCGGGCGGTTTCTAAAGAAGGGGAGATGGGAGTTGTATCAGGAACTGCGCTAGCAACCGTCTTTACACGCAGGCTTCAACTTGGCGATTTAGATGGCTCCATGCGCCGTGCTTTAGCCCATTTTCCATTTCCAGAAGTAGCTGCTCGTATTGAGGAAAAGTATTTTATTGAAGGCGGTAAAAAAGAAGAAGCTCCCTTTGCTTCCGTTCCTATGCCTACACTTAAGCCGAGTGATGCGCTTACGGAATTAACTGTTGTAGCTAATTTTGCTGAAGTCTTTTTAGCAAAAGAAGGGCATACAGGTAAGATTGGTATTAACCTTTTAGAGAAGATCCAACTCCCTAACCTTGCTTCTCTGTATGGTGCAATGCTTGCGGATGTGGACTATGTTCTGATGGGTGCCGGTATTCCGCGTTCCATTCCTGGTGTTCTAGATAAATTTGCTGCAGGCCTTTCAGCCGAATTAAAAATTGATGTCACGGGAGCACAAGAGGGTGATCATTTTGTAGCTACCTTTGATCCTAAATTATTTGGAGATACGGTAAGACCTCTTAAACGACCTTTCTTTTTAGCAATTGTATCTTCGGCTACGCTTGCTCTGACATTAGCAAAAAAATCGAGCGGCAAAGTGGACGGCTTTGTAGTCGAGGGAGATAAAGCAGGTGGGCATAATGCTCCTCCGCGTGGTATCATGCAGTGCGATCCTTCAGGACAACCTATTTACGGCGAACGCGATATTCCTGACCTTGTTAAAATTAAAGAAATTGGGCTTCCTTTCTGGCTCGCGGGTTCGTACTGCCGTCCAGAAAAGCTTAATTCGGCGTTAACATTAGGTGCCGCGGGGATTCAAGTTGGTACAGCGTTCGCGTTCTGTGATGAGTCAGGTATCGAAGCTAAATTAAAACGTGAGGCCATTGCTGGAAGTCGCGCTGGAACAACGCGTGTCTTTACTGATCCGATAGCTTCTCCCACTGGCTTTCCATTTAAGATCGTTACCTTATCCAAGACACTGGGTGAAGCGGCTAATTATCTCAAACGTGAGCGTATTTGTGATATGGGATACTTACGGGAACTCTTTAAAAAAGCAGATGGAGATATTGGCTACCGCTGCTCTGCTGAACCATTTAAAGATTTTCTTCGTAAAGGTGGATCTGAGGCAGGAGCAACCGGAAGAAAATGTCTCTGCAATGGACTCGCAGCTACGATTGGCCTGGGTCAAAAACGAAAAGAAAGTAGTGAAGGCGCTATCGTGACTGCAGGTGATGAATTTACAGATATCGCTCGATTGATTCGTGAAGGTATGGATAGCTATACAGCACTGGATGTAATCAACTATCTACGTAGCTGCTTAGACTTACTTACTCAGCCAGCAGCCGCAGCTCTTACTTAATTTATTAGTAATTTAAGTGAGGACTTTTCCTTCTTTTAAACCAGCTCCATAGGCTTCAAAGACGAGCTTTATTTCATCTCGGGTTTTACGAAACGCGCTCAAAATTTCTTCCTCTGTGCCGGTAGCGTGCGCTGGATCATCAAATCCCCAGTGATGCCTGTTTACTTGACCAGGAAAGAGTGGGCATGCTTGGTCTGCATTTCCACATACTGTAATGACCGTGAAAATCTGATCGTTTAAATAGATCTGCATGCTCTTTGAGGTGTGATGTGAAATATCAATTCCTATTTCTTTCATCACCTGAATCGCTTTAGGATGTACATAGCCTGCAGGTTTAGACCCAGCACTTAAGACTTCGACTACGTTACCTGCACAGGCCTGTAAGATACCATGGGCCATATGGCTTCTGCAGGAATTTCCTGTACATAAGATCAGAACTTTTTTCATGTGCTTAAGGATATCTCTTTATTGGATAGTATTAGATCTGTTTTGACTACTGTATAATATGAGAAGTCGTGCCACTAAATCGTTTCAGGATTTTTTATAAAATATGGCTTAAAAATGCGAAATCTTTTGGGCTGAAAGTGGCAGTTAATCCTTAGAATATGCGCAGTATCGCAGAGTAAAGGTGGTATCATAGTCTAAAGTTAAATCCCTTACGATTATGAATAATGAACCGATTCAAAAATTAGCCAAATTAGTTACTAAGCCTATACTAAGGGAAAATGTTATAGATAAAAAGTTGCCGTCTCTTAAGAAGTCACGGTTAGCTCTTAAATCACTCCATACCAGAGTAGAGGATGGTCTAAAGCGTGTTGCTTCAGAAACAGCTCCTCAACGGATTAGATCCAGACAAGGAGAGCCTAAGACTAACCGTAACGCGCATGTGCGTGTTCCTAGAAGAACGAGTGAAACGTCTTAAGTTGGAGTAGCGGGTTTTTACGGGTTAGAGGGCTTCCAAGTATACCTTATCGCGTCATTATGCTCAGGCATGGCTATTTGGCGTGGAATCTTCATCGAGTCTTAAGGTAAGAGCGGCTATACTCATCTATAATAAGCATAATAGCCCCAGCACGATGAGACGAATATCTATCAAGTATAGCCTTGGACTTTTGATTGTATTAAGTAGCCAGTGCGTTTTTATATCTCGGGTTAAAGCGCAAGACTACACGGAGTCTAGGCGTGTACCTAGCTGGTTTAAGGAATCGTTTATTTCAGAAACAGCTAGCCAGGAGACTAAGCTGCCTGATCAAATTGCGATATATAATGCGTTCTCACCCACGGTACGTACACGTTGGGATGAGCATAATTTTTACATAGAATCTAACGGCATACCGCATCACCGTATGATGGTTGGTATCACCGCATGGCAGCAGCAAGTTCCTTTGCCTCAAAATTACACGGGTAAAAATGCTTGGTCGATTCCGCTAAAACCTGTACCCGCTGCAAAACCCCTTTCTGCAAAAACACATTTTTTTAGAGGAGCGATTGCACTCGCAGCAAATGGGGTTCCTATTTTCAATCCTATTAAAAATGATGGAGTAACGGACACGTACTTAGCTGGTGAACTCGATGAATTTGGTGGGCATTCAGGCAGGGCAGACGATTACCATTATCATACTGCTCCAGTCCATTTACAAAAATTAGTCGGTGAAGGTAATCCGATTGGCTATGCACTCGATGGTTATCCCCTCTACGGATATACAGATCAAGATGGAACAACTCCTAAAGACTTAGATTCCTTTAATGGTCATACAACAAAAGCTTTAGGCTATCATTATCATGCTACCAAGGGATATCCTTACCTGAATGGAGGATTTCATGGCCAAGTCACCGAAAAGGGTGGTCAAGTAGATCCACAACCTCGTGCTCAGGGACCACGCGAAGCAACCGAACCACTCCGTGGAGCAACCATCGTTAATTTTACTGAGATGCCGAACGGGCATTCTTTACTCACCTACGTAATAAACAACGACACGTATAAAGTTGAATATGGTCCCACTAAAGAAGGAAAAATAGTTTTTATTTTTACTTCCCACGGAAAAACCAAAGTAGAAACCTATGAGCCAACAAGGCAAAGACGTCCAAGACCACGGGGTGATGATGGAGAACCTAGACGTCCAGAAGATAGGCCTTAACTAAGACTAAAAACGATGCGCTACTGTTTTATTTTAATTAGTCTTTTTTCGTGGGGCTTTGCACAGACGAGTGAAAACGAGATAAATCATAAACCGAATTTTATTGTCATTCTGACTGAGGCGCAGGGTTGGTCTAATACGTCTGTTGCCATGGATGACCTAGATCCTGCCTCACAGAGTAAGGTCTTTAAAACGCCTGCAGTAGAACGCCTTGCCCGCGAAGGAATGAGGTTCGCTTTAGGATACGCTGCTTCACCGCGCTGTACTCCTTCACGCGCTGCTTTATTTACAGGGAAAAGTCCTGCGTTTTTACATATGACCTTTGTGAACGGTGGACGTGAAAGTGATTTTTCAAGAACGGGAAGTAAACTCATTCCACCCGAGCCAATTCTAGAACTCCCTAGAACGGAAAAAACAGTCGCTGATTTACTTAAGGGTGTGGGTTATGCAACCGCCCATTTCGGAAAGTGGCATGTGGGACGTGTCGATCCCTCGAGACATGGATTTGATTTCAGTGATGGTCCAACGAGTAATGGTGGACCAGATAATGTAGCAAGTCCAAATCCTAAGGAGGCCTATGGTATGACAGAGCGAGGAATTCGTTTCATGGAAACGATGACAAAGAAAAATCAACCCTTTTACTTGCAACTCTCACACTATCCTAATCAAGGTCAGAAAAGTAGGGATCCATTAACGGGAATGGTTCGTGATTCTGCGGAAGTAGATAAAACGGTGATGCAGGTATTGGATGCAGTCGATAAACTAGGAATTAAAGATTCAACCTATATTATCTATACCTCGGATCATGGAGCACAGGGTAGAAATCTGAACGAACCACTCAGTGGTGGAAAAGGTTTTGTTTTAGAAGGTGGATTAAGAGTTCCGTTTCTTATTCGTGGACCAGGAATTAAAGCAGGTGTTGTAAGTCATGTACCTGTAACTGCGATGGATATTCTACCCACCGTTCTCGATTTAGCTCATCTGTCGAATAAAGTCCCGCAGGGTGTTGAAGGGGGTAGTCTTGAGACTCTGCTGCATGATCCAAGCGGCACGCATCCTGTGAGCCGTGGAAGAGAAGCGTTAGTTTTTCATTTTCCTCATTACGATCACGGAAATTTCGGACCTGCCACAGCCATTACTATTTATCCCTATAAGCTCATTAAAGCCTATGAAACTAACCACTTATGGCTGTATGATATTCGTAAAGATCCAGGAGAGAAAAAGGATTTAGCTAAAGAGTTACCAGTTAAAGTCGTGGAATTAAATCGCCGGTTAACTCAGTACTTAAACGAGGTGAATGCACAATTTGCTCAGGTGAATCCAGAGTATGATCCTTCGAAACAGGACGATCAGAGGGTGGAAAAAAGAAACGGTGGAAGAAGAGGTAGGCAAACGAATGATTAACAAAACGTCACTTACTGGTTTTTTGATTAGCCTAGTGTTAGGCGCTTCTCTTTATGCTCAAGGCCAAGACAGGGGAGGGCGTGGCAATGACTATGGCCGAATGCCAACCTTAGCTTTTAGAACGGATGTGCCCAAACATCCGTATGATATTATTTTGGGAAGACCCACCGATCATTCCATTGAGTTAAGTGCTTTAGCTTACACAGAACTTTCAGGTTGGGTTAGGTATAGGTCATCTCAAGATAAGGTAGAACATGAATCAGCGCATGTGGTACTCAAAGCCGGTAAACCTTATTCTTACGTTCTGAAAGATTTAGAGCCTAATACAACTTATACGTATACGTTTATTACACAAAACGCTGCAGGAATAAAAATGGTGAGTGAGGTAAATACATTTTCTACAGCGAAAAAACCAGGTGCCGAGTTCACGTTCACCGTCCAAGCAGATTCTCATCTTGATTTTGGAACTGATCCTGACGTGTATATTAAAAGTCTTAATCAAGCAGCAGCATCACATCCCGATTTTCATATTGATTTAGGAGATACCTTTATGACGGATAAAAGGAATCGCTATGAGGATGCCTTCCCGCAGTATCTGGCTCAGCGGTATTATTTAGGACTGATTGGAAAAACGGCTCCCGTTTTTATGGTACTTGGTAATCATGACGGTGAAGAAAATAAACGAGCAAGAAATGGAACAACAGGTATGGCTGTTTGGGCGAATACGATGCGGAGAACGTATTTTCCTAATCCTGTACCAAATGAATTTTATACAGGAAGTAAGGCTACACTTAAGCCGCAAGAATACCGTGAAGATTATTATGCTTTTACCTGGGGAGCTGCCCTCTTTATTATGCTAAATCCTTTCTCTTACGGAGAAGGAAAAGGCAGGTCTGCTGATAATTGGTCAAGGACACTAGGTTTAGCTCAGTATCAGTGGTTAGAAACAACACTTAAAACGAGTCACGCGAAGTATAAATTTGTGTTTCTACATAACTTAGTCGGAGGTGAAACACCCGAAGGGCGAGGCGGCGCTGAAGCGTCACATTTTTTTGAATGGGGAGGACATGACTTAGATGGTAAGGATACTTTTAAAGAGCATAGGCCTGGTTGGGATGCACCTATTCATGATCTATGTGTAAAGTATGGAGTTTCGATTGTATTTCACGGTCATGATCATTTTTATGACAGGCAGGAGCGAGATGGTATTATTTATCAACTCGTTCCTCAACCTGGGCACTCCAAAGCAGATAACCATTCAAGTCCTGAAGAATATGGGTACAAGTCAGGCGTTATCCAAGGGGCTTCAGGTGTAATACGGGTACATGTTTCTAACGAACATGCTGTAGTTGAGTACGTGAGAGCTTATCCAGCTAAAAGTGAAAATAGTCGCTATAAAACGGGTGCTATAACGGATAAGTACTTATTAGAACCTCATCGGTAAAGTACGCTAATTATAAAGTGCTCATAAGTTTTGATTTAGATACTAGATAGCTCAAGTCTTCGTGTCTTTTATGTTATAATATTATACCAGTATTAGTGAAGAGGCTTGTCTAATACAGGTAGAATATTATCCTAATTGGTGTAATTTTTTTTTTAATTTACCCCTCTATGATTCACTCTTGGCACGCATACTTAAGTAGAGCTTTAAAATGTATCTGTGGCTTAACTAATGTTATTTTTAGTTTAGTGCTTTTGATAAGTACTTTAACGTATGGTCAGACTTTATCAGAAAAAGAGGTATCGATAGATAAATCCCCTGAACTTGTTATTACAGCTACACCAACATGGATGTCTGAATTCAATTACCGTGGTCAGATGATTGGCGGCAGTTCCTTTATGGTACCTATCGATTTAAATTACGGTAATTTTTCGTATGAAATCTGGGCTGCCTCTGATTTAAGCATACGCTCAAATCAAGAAATCGATTATTCGGCTAATTATTCAATTAATTTGGGTGGTGATATCTTACTTAAGCCGGGTATTACGATATATACCTATCCTAAACAAGACTCTGAATTCGGCTTTTATAACGATTACAATGGAATTGGATTAGGTTATTATTCAAGTGAGTTAGAGCCTAATGTAGCTTTAGAGTTCAACCTTGGTGATGTACATATGGCACCTCAGATAGCTTATGATAGACAAGTTAAGAGTACAACGTATGAGCTAAATGCTGATTATGATTACAAAGTCAGCGCTATAAATTCGAAAATTAATTTCTTTGTAACAATCGGACAAACCTATGTTGCAAATGCGAGTCTTGTACGTTTACCACCTCGAGTAATTGAATCCTTCTCATATTACACTGCTGGATTTTTAGTGCCCTATAAGCTAGCTAAGCATTTTACGATAAAAGCTGGTTGGCAGTATGACTATGGCAGTGGCTATGTGAAACGTGAAATACGGCCAGTTCAGTATCTAAAAATGCCTTTAAGTTCAGGCGCTGTGTCAGTGCAAATTGAAGCAAATTATTAAGACCAATTGTGGTTAGGCGAAATCTATAGACGTGGCACACGGCAAATCCTCACAGCTGAGTTCAGAAGAAAGTAGATCATTGGCTCTACTTGAAGGAGATAAAGTCGACTCATTCATACGTAATGAAACACTAGCTGATATATTTCAATCTACGTGTTCTATTTTTCCTGATAAGATAGCTATTATTTCTGGTAAGCGTACGGTCACATACAAAGAATTAGATTTATTAAGTACGCATGTAGCCGCTTATTTAAACGCTGTTGGTATTGGGAAGGGTAATGTAGTCGGATTATTTTTGCCTCGCGGAGCTGATCTATTGATCGCACAGCTTGGAATTACAAAAAGTGGCGCTGGATGGTTACCCTTCGATAGTGATACGCCTCATGAAAGAATTTCCGTTTGTCTAAATGCATCTGAAGCTAAAGCTCTCTTAACATGTGAGGAATTAGCAAGGACACTTAACGGTGTAGTAACTAAGGTTCTTACCTTTGAAAGTCTACTAGCAAAAGAGTTGTTAGCTGTTACTCAGCATGCTGATTCGAGTGATATAGCATATATAATCTATACTTCGGGATCCACGGGCACCCCTAAGGGAATATCAATTAGTCACGCCAATATCTGTCATTTTTTAAGAAGTGAAAATGCTGTTTTAGGTATTTTAGAGACAGATAAAGTTTATCAGGGCTTTTCATGTTCTTTTGATATGTCGTTTGAGGAGATATGGATATCCTACCTAGTTGGTGCATCTATCTGGGTGGCTCCCAAAGCGATAATAACTGATCCAGAAGCGCTCGCTGAATGCTTAAACCGAGAAAATATAACGGTTTTACACGCAGTCCCTACATTATTATCACTGATTTCTGATCCCCTAAAAAAGCTCCGCATAATTAACGTCGGCGGAGAAGCTTGTACCCAGGCATTAGCTACGAGGCTTTTAAACGAAAACCCAAATCGAAAATTATTTAATACCTATGGTCCCACTGAAACAACTGTTAGTGCAACCGTTGCTGAATTAAAACTTAATGAAACGATTAATATTGGTAAGCCATTACCAAATTATGGGGTTATAATTTTAAATGAATCGAAAGAAGTATGTTCATTAAATGAAGAGGGACAGATAGCAATCACGGGGCCAGGTTTATCACCCGGTTATTTGCATAATCCTAAACTTACTTCAGATAAATTTATCTTTTTTAATGATCCTATTTCGCAAGTTTCTAAACGTGTCTATTTGACAGGGGACTTAGGTAAAATTGATGAAAAGGGGAAGGTGTATTGTATTGGACGTATAGATAATCAGGTCAAATTAAGGGGTTTCAGAATAGAACCAGATGAAATTTCAGCTGCTATTCTTAAGTCAGATAAAATAAAAAATGCAGCAGTTGTTTTAAGAAAATATAACGGAAGTGATGAATTAGTTGCCTTTGTCGTTACATCTGATGGTTCCTCGATAGAGCCAAAGACACTAAAAAATGAACTAGCTAAACAGGTGCCTAAGTACATGGTGCCAGTTCATATAGAGGTACTTCAGGATCTTCCACGTCTTGTATCCGGTAAGGTAGATCTTAAGGCTTTAAAATCAATCGAGTTAAAATTCAGTACAACGAGTAAAAATAAAACACTAGAGCCTAAAAATGAAGAAGAGCGTGTTTTATTTGAAAGTATTGTTCAGTTAGTTCCATCAAGTTATCCTACTGCAGATGCTGATTTTTTTGATGATATTGGTGGCCATTCTTTACTTGCTGCACGGTTGGTTTCCATTATCAGAAAAAGTAGTCGCTACGCTACTTTAAGTATAAGTACGATTTATTTGAGAAGAAAACTAGGTCTAATAGCTGAGGTAATGGCAGAGCTAGCAACGAAACATGTTTCTAGTGATGCAAAAGTTAAAGTGGATGCGTTTAACTACCGAAGATATGTATGTGGATTAGCACAGGCTTGTATCGTTCCACTGTTCATAACACTTAATATTTCAGATTGGTTAGCTCCGTTTTTTACCTATCATTACTTTACTGGAGATGAAGGCGATAGTGTTATTAAGGCTATTGGTTTATCTTTGATCGTCTTTATCGCCTGTAGATTAATTAATTTCTCTATAGCCATAGTAGGTAAGCGCCTACTGACTAGACCGCTTAAACCTGGCCGGTATCCATTGTGGGGTTTGGCATATTTTAATTGGTGGTTAGCAACTCGTTTTGCTGAACTTCCTGATACTTATTTAATCACTTCTACACCTTGGATACGTTTTTACCTAAGGGCATTGGGTGCAAAAATAGGTCAAGGTGCTATTATAGATACTGTCAGTTTTTCAGTGCCTGAACTCGTTACAGTTGGAGACTTTGTTACGATCGGTAACTTTGCAAATATAGAAAATGCAAGAATTGAGAACGGTGAGTTAATCGTTGGTAGAGTGATTATTCAGGATGAAGCTTCTATAGAATCCTATTGTGTTATTGAAGAGAATACCTCTATTGGGAAAAAAAGCGTATTGTCTGGTCTATCTTGTTTATCCGCTAATCAGACAATTGGAGATGAAGAAAGATGGGAGGGAGCTCCTGCCTCAAAGATTTCCAGGGGTAATAGTACTCACAAAGAACGAGTAACGGTTTCTGTTTATAAACATGTAATCATTACATGTACTCTTGGTCTAAGTGCTGTTTTTGCATCGCTTTTATTTTTTATACCAACCTTCCCAGCATTTTTAATCATAGATTGGGTAGATAGTAACTGGTTAGATATTTTTAACAGTAATTATGGGCAAGGGGTTATCTTTATATACATTTTTTTCTTAGCTCTTCCTGCTAGTGCGCTGTTTATTCTGCTTACAATGCTCTTTGCTGCCAGCATAAGACGTATACTTCCTAAAGCTAAACCACAGACATATCATATTTATAGCAGTAAATTTATCCGTAAGAAATTTTTATCACAAATTATTGATTCAAGTTTACGTGAATTGCATGGAATTTATGCATCTGTATTTGTTTCTGGATGGCTTAAATTACTTGGAGCAAAAATTGGAACTAACTCTGAAATATCTAATGCCGAAGGTTTTATACCTGAGTTATTGGAGCTTGGTAATGATTGTTTCATAGCTGATGGAGCCTCTATTGGAGAAGAGGAGATTAATTCAGGATGGATTACCCAAAGTACAACGGTAATTAACGACCGTTCATTTATAGGAAATAGTGCTTATGTTACAGGTGGCGCTAGAATTCCAAGTGATGTGTTAATAGGTGTTCAAACGCGCACGCCTAATAACGAAACGCTACAGAGTGGACAAACTTGGCTAGGTTCACCTGCAGTACTTCTCCCTATGCGAGCTAGTTCACCTGAGTTTGCTGCTGAATTAACGTTTAGACCTTCCGTTGAACGATATATTGCAAGAGCTACGATCGAGTTACTTCGTATCCTTACACCTATATCTTTTGCTATAGCTTTTGGTTATAGTATGGTAAAACTTCTTTTACCGATTGCTGTAAAATATGGATTAAGCGCTAACTTTATAACAGCACTATCGGTTGCAGGTTGTATTTATGCCGTCTGCTCATTTGTTTTTGTATTAGCTTTAAAGTGGATATGTATAGGTAGATACAAACCCCGTGCAGCTCCTATGTGGACTGTATTTGTTTGGCTAAGTGAAGCAGTTACAAGTGTCTATGAATCCCTTGCGGTTCCTAATTTATTAAACTTATTAAGAGGCACCCCAATACTTCCCTTTTTCTTACGTCTATTAGGAATAAAAATAGGAAAAAACGTTTTCCTAAATACGACTGATTTTACCGAATTTGACTGTGTTAGAATTGGTGATGGATCTGAATTAAATAATTGGTGTGGACCACAGACACATCTTTTTGAGGATCGAATCATGAAGATCGGTCTAGTGGATATTGGTAATGATGTATATATAGGTCCAAGAACGATAGTTTTGTACGATACAAGAGTTGATGATCAGGTGTACTTGGGATCTTTATCATTAGTATCAAAAGGTGAACATCTTCCTAGGGCTTCACGCTGGGTAGGTTCACCTGCTAGTTCGTTGAATTAAACTAATAAAATGAACGCAAATTTTATTACTTGGCCAACTTTACCTACAATACCAGAACATGGGGCTTACGTTTTGCTTAAATGTGATTCTAATCAGTATTCAGGCAGTGATAAACATGTATACGCTAGGAAAATTATTACTGAGACATTAGCTGATTGGCTAAGAATTGATAGAAGCAGTATTAAGTTAGAAGAAAGCTATTTAGGACCTGTGTTTTTTGAGAGAATTTTAGACGACTATATCTATATATCTATTTCTTATTGTGGAGATGAAATATGGATAGCTTTTTCACGAGGAAAAGAGATCGGACTCGATGTTACGTTGATTAAACTATTTCCTGAGCTACTTGATGTAGCTAAAATTTATTTTGATCATAACACCCAAGCTTTGATTATAAACTCAACCGCGCCTGAATATAAATTTTCGTATTTTTGGTCACGTTTAGAGGCTAAGATTAAATTAACAAAAAGTAGCTTAACAGAACATGTCTCTAGGTCTTTCCAAGATTCGTTTGTTAGTGATGTAAATGTAGATTCCTTCTTTATTGAGCATGCATATGTTTCTGTCGCTCAATAAAAGACTATAACTAAGTAGGAACTGAGAATTTGTATTCTTAATACATTAAAACTTTAACCTTATTCTATTAAAAGTAGTTTTCTTAAATAGATTAAAAGAAGTTATAAGATGCTACTGATTAATAATTTATAAAATAAGCAATTATTTTAAATCAAATCATGATTAAAATAATGGACTTTATAATGTATATAATTAGGGTGTGCTTTTATGAAATTTGAAACGCAACAACTACACGCGGGCCAAGTAATTGATCCAGTAACGCAATCTCGAGCGGTTCCTTTGTATCAAACAACAGCCTACCAATTTAAGGATTCTGCACATGGTGCTCGTCTTTTCGCACTGCAAGAATTTGGCAATATCTACACCCGTCTTATGAATCCGACAACGGATGTCTTTGAAAAAAGAGTAGCTGCTTTAGAAGGCGGAGTGGCGGCACTCGCAACGGCATCTGGACATTCGGCACAGTTCTTAGCAATTAATAATATTACTACGGTTGGAGATAATTTTGTTACCACATCGCATTTATATGGTGGTTCATATAACCAATTTAAAAATTCTTTTAAAAATATTGGTGTTGAAGCACGTTTTGCAGATGGCGTATCGGTACAAAGTTTCGAGCGTTTAATTGATGCTAAAACGAAAGCGATTTATTTAGAGACGATTGGAAATCCAGGATTATCAATCCCAGATTTTGAGGCATTTGCTGCTTTAGCTAAAAAATATGATTTGCCAATTATTGTAGATAACACCTTTGGTGCAGGTGGTGCTATATGCCAACCGCTTAAATTTGGTGCCCATGTGCTTGTAGAATCTGCTACAAAGTGGATTGGTGGACATGGAACCAGTATGGGGGGCGTTATCGTAGATGCTGGTACCTATAACTGGGGAAATGAAAAATATCCTCAATTTACTACTCCTTCGCCTAGCTACCATGGACTCGTACTTAATAGTGTCTTTGGTGTTGGTGGGCCTTTTGGGAATATCCAATTTATTATCCGCTGCCGTGTTGAAGGACTGCGTGATTGGGGTCCTTCCCAGAGTCCTTTCAATTCGTTTATGCTCCTACAAGGATTAGAGACTTTGTCTCTTAGAGTGGAGAGAACTACCGATAATGCACTCGCCCTTGCTACGTGGTTAAATGCACATCCTGAAGTTCAGTCTGTTAATTATCCAGGTCTTCCAAATCATCCGTATCATCAGCAAGCAAAGAAGTATCTCACGCGTGGTTTTGGCGGTGTTCTTTCCTTTGAATTAAAAGGCGATAGACAGCGTGCGGAAAAATTTGTGAATAATCTAAAACTTATTTCTCACCTAGCTAACGTGGGTGATTCAAAGACATTAATTATTCATCCTTCTTCAACGACCCACTCACAACTGTCCCAAGCAGAACAACTCTCTGCTGGTGTTAAACCAGGCACGTTACGTGTTTCCCTGGGTATTGAGCATATTGACGATATTAAAGCAGATATTAGCCAAGCGCTTAGTGCTTAGTTCGGTATATTCTATGTATCAAAGTATACTTAATATTTTGTGATTTGATCTCTAGATTTGATGCGTATTTAAACTGAAGAAGCTATTAATTATAACTTCTTCAATTTATTATTTAGTAATCAAACAACGTAATTAAAAAGTTTTGTCTAGGATACTTACGTGGTTAAAACGCTATCCACGTTTCGAGATAGAGGGTATTGTTATCACTGGCTCTTCTTCCAGCTCCATCAATGTTTCGTACGGAGCCATCAAACCGGTTATATGCTACATATTGCAGAGATAGCTTAATGTTGCTTCTAGGCCATAAAGAAGGTCCAGTGCCTAAGTTTAAAGGCATTACGTTTAGTTGTACTATAAATCCATTGCTGTTTGGAGTACCAGTTTGGCTTGAGGAGTAAAGCAGTGCATCCTGAGAGCCTTGTGAATAAAAATATTGGATAGCTCCACCTGCAGATTTATTCCACAAGTAATCAAATGTAGCTTTAAAGGTAGTTAAAGTATCTGATTTTTTACTCGAGTTACCAAGTAAGTAACTTGCAGGTAAATTAATCTTCTCATGAATCAGTGTAATGAGGTAAGTAAGATCATTTTTTTCGAAGCTTGTTTGGATTTCTGAGTCGATAACAATGTCGGTAAATTTATCTGTTCCGCTACTCGTATCATTACCAGGATAGACACTTCCAAAGAGACCATAGAGTCCTGTTTCTACGTAAGCACTTCCTACATATTGGACGTAGGCTAATCTCCAATAAGGTGCGATACCCTTGATTTTATTTTCACTAGCTGGATCAACACCTAGACTTGTTTGTGCTTTAGCGCCGAGTGTTCGGTAACCGCCAATATCTACATACAGGTGGCCATCTATCATGCTATAGAAGTTAAGTCCTCCTACTTGTTGAGCTAAACCACCAGCGATTACTGGACTAGCAGCGGGTGTTGGGGCTAGTCCAGATTGCGAGAATGGGAAGGTCCAAGCGGGCGCTGTATTCCATAGATCTTCAACCGTAGGATTATTGTTTAAAGAAACGCCGTATTGTAAGCTATGGCTACTAACATTTGCACTATCCGCGTAACGTATATCTGTATTATCCCAGTTCCATGTTTTACTGACTCCGCTATAGGTAGTTTGCGAAAAAATACCAAATTTATTGAGCACGGAAGCAATCGACGGATCAAACGCATTGCTCGCATAGGGCCCAAAAAGGCGTCCTGCGTAAAATGCGCTAAATTGGGTTACTGCAAAATTATTATTACTGCTAAAATTAGGTGCAGCACCTCCTTCTTGACCTACGCGAGTTGAAGTAAACGAAGGCATAAGCATAAACGAAATAGGAGGTAGATTAGTCGACTCTGCACTCATCGTATAACCACTGATTTTAAACTGTCTGCCCATCTCGTTTAGCACAGGAAATTCGGTATGACAGGTTATGCATTGCATGTTAAGTTGTCTTGCAAAACTAGGGAGTGCTTGTGACGTATTTCCAAATAAGGAAATGAAAATAATTGCGATTAGAAATATCTTAGCGAGGGTTTTTATAGTAGTTCTCACAAGACTGAGTATAGGCTTATGTAGGAAACATACGTCGCAATATTTGCCTACAGTTACGCATAGATTGTGATTTAGAGCTTATAATTCATATCTCAAAAAACCACTCATTGCTACGATACTTAAATAAACTCTTAGAATTAAAAAAACGTTTCTGAGTGTTTTATCGATGTAGGTTTGTGCTAATGAGTTTAATTAATTCATGGAGTGATTTAACGATATGCATCTTTTGTCGGCAAATTGCTTACAAAAGACGCATTTTTTGCTATAAATGCATTTTATTCCTACAAAAATAAAGACGCTAAGTTCTAATTAACTCAGCGTCTTAATTGTTTAGCACGGTAAGGTGCTTTAGATTGATAGTACCTAATGGGTACTTAGTTTCTCATTTACAGAGAAGCCATATCGATTACAAAACGGTATTTCACATCGCTCTTAAGCATGCGTTCGTAAGCGGTGTTAATTTCGCTCATTTTAATGAGTTCAATATCGGAGGTGATTCCATGCTTACCACAGAAATCGAGCATCTCTTGTGTTTCAGGGAGACCGCCAATTAAAGAACCCGAGAAGGAACGTCTACGCATAATCAGAGGGAAAGCAGCTACGGGGAGCGGTTTCTCTGGAGCACCAACGAGTGTTAGATTACCATCGCGTTTTAAGAGATTAAAGTAAGCGTTTAAATCATGTGAGGCAGATACGGCATCAAGGATGAAATCAAAACTGCCAACATGAGCTGCCATTTGCGCTTCATCGGTAGAAACAACGACCTCATGAGCTCCTAGGCGCTTAGCGTCTTCAATTTTTCCTTTAGAGGTCGTAAACAAGACAACCTGTGCACCGAAAGCACGGGCAAATTTGACTGCCATGTGACCCAAACCACCTAATCCCACGATACCTACTTTTTTACCTGGTCCTACATTCCAATGCTTAAGGGGAGAGTAGGTAGTAATACCAGCGCATAAGAGTGGCGCAGCTGCAGCTGGATTTAAATTTGCTGGTATCTTAAGTACAAAGTCTTCAGTGACAACAATGCCTTTCGAATATCCACCAAGTGTTCCACCACCTAATTGGGTGTCAGCACTACCATAAGTCATCACCATGCCATTACAGTACTGCTCAAGTCCGTCTCGGCATTCAGGGCAGGTGCGGCAAGAATCGACCAAGCAACCTACGCCAACTAAATCACCAACTTTAAATTTACTTACACCACTACCAACCTTGGTGACACGGCCTATGATTTCATGTCCTGGTACAGCAGGATACTGGGTGAAGCCCCATTCGTTACGAGCAAAGTGAAGATCAGAGTGGCATACGCCGCAGTACAGAATGTCCATTTGAACATCACTTGGACCTGGTTCACGGCGTGAAATCGTAACAGGGCTAAGCGGTGAAGCAGGAGTTGAGGTGGCGTAGGCTTTGACAGAAAAACATTTCGGTGTGCTCATGAAATTAAGATGCTTAACTATTAAATTTGGTTTGGATTTTTACAGTATAAGTAACAAACCTAGTTAAAATGCTTGGGTTTGCAAGTAGGGTACTCCGTAACGAGTGGTGGTTTTAAATCAAGTGGTGAAAGATCACCAAAACACCAAAAATAGTCTTATTTATCAGGCAATCACTCATTGCTACCCACACTTAATTTTTAGAAAACTGCTTGGCGTAGTCTGTATCTTTGTAATAGTTCTGGTATGTCTAGTCATTCCGCTACGCATCTAAGTCCAGCTGCAAAACGTGCATTGTGCCTTGGTGCTCTAGGTGTCGTTTTTGGTGATATTGGTACAAGTCCTTTGTACACGATGCGTGAGTGTATCTCGCATGTTCCGGTGAGTGACCGTGCTGATGGAGTCTTGGGTGTATTGTCTCTCATCTTTTGGTCCTTGGTACTGATTGTAAGCGTTAAATACTTATGGTTCGTCATGAAAGCAGACAATCAAGGAGAAGGAGGTATTTTTGCGCTACTTGCTTTGATTCATAGTTCGAAAAAAGGAACGGATGGTAAACCCGTTCCAAGAGCCTTGGGACCGATGGTCATTATGATCCTCATTGGAGCTGCCTTACTCTACGGTGATGGCATTATTACTCCTGCGATTTCCGTATTAGGTGCTGCTGAAGGCTTCAATATGATTAGTCCAGTCTTCACGCCTTACGTAGTGCCTATGGCGTGTATTATTTTAGCCGGACTTTTCTGGGTGCAACATAAAGGCACGAAAAGTATCGGAGGCATTTTTGGTCCGGTTATGTTTGTGTGGTTTGTCGGTTTAGGATTACTCGGTGTTTGGCATTTGTTAAAATTCCCGTTGGTGCTTAAAGCACTAAATCCTGCATACGGGTTTGCTTTACTGCATCATCCACCTGCACAAGTTGCTACCTTACTTGGATCGATTGTCTTAGCTGTAACAGGTGCAGAAGCGCTTTATGCTGATATGGGTCACTTTGGAAAACGCTACATTGCTTTTGCTTGGTACTTCATCGCATTTCCTGGACTTATTTTAAATTACTTTGGCCAAGGTGCTTTTATTTTAAGTCATCCTAATTCTGTAGATAATCCCTTTTTTGCGATGGCACCTGTAGGACTAGGTCGTGCTACATTAACCATTCTTTCTATTTTAGCTGCTGTTATTGCAAGTCAGGCGTTAATATCAGGAGCTTATTCCTTAACGCGGCAAGCCATCCAACTTGGCTATTTTCCACGTCTTAAGATTAACTACACTAACGCTGAACAATCAGGTCAGATTTATGTTCCCTTTGTTAATACACTCTTAGCCGTTGGATGTATTCTAACTGCGGCTGTGTTTGGATCGAGTGATCGTCTTGCATCAGCCTATGGTATTGCTGTCACAGGAACGATGGGGATTACTACCTTTGCTTATTTCTTTGTAGCAAGACGTAACTGGAATTGGCCGATCTATAAAATTGGCTCTATCTGTGCAGTATTTATCATCGTCGATTTAGCTTTTTTCTCATCCAACGCACTCAAGCTTGTTGATGGAGGATGGTTTCCGTTAGCAATAGGAGCCACGGTTCTAGCCGTAATGCATACTTGGAAAACAGGAAGAGATGCTGTCTTTAATCTCGTTTACGCAAATAATGTAACGGAGGGAGAATTAATTAATATCGCTCACAGTAAATACATCGTTCGTGTACAGGGTGCAGCTGTATTTATGGTAGGTTCTCAACAAGGAACTCCGGTAGCACTTCTGCATCACGTAAAAGCAAATCGGTGCTTACATTCGACAATTATCTTAATGAGTATCGTAACCGAAGATGTTCCTGTTGTTCCAGAGTCTAAATGTTTAGACCTGCGTGAAATTGGAGCCGGTATCTGGAGAGCAAATGGACATTATGGTTACATGCAATCACCGAACGTCAGCGCCTTAGTTCAAATCATTCACGATTCTGGAGTTAACTTTAATATTCATGGTACCATTTATTTCTTTAATAGAGAAATGATCATGCATGGTGGTAACAGTGGAATGTGGGAGTGGGAAAAGAGTTTCTACGGTTACCTGACACGTAATTCACGTCCTGCTAAAGATTATTACCAAATTCCACCGTCTCAAATTATTGAAATGGGATTACCGTTACAGCTCTAGTAACTGAAGTGTGCTCATTATGTATAAAACCAGTATGTGAGCAGGTCTAGATTTTACACACTTATCTAGGGTAGGTTATGAGCACGTCGTTTGTCACGATACCAGGCTTTAGCTAAAGTTTTACTACTTTGAATGTGATCGTAAGATCAGATTAGTATCACCACTTTGAACTGGTTCGTCGTTTTGATTATTAACACTAAGATTTAGGGTAACAAGACAATGTCCCTTGCTTGAAATTCTTTTTGAAGCTACCCTTATCGTTGCACAAATCGAATCTCCGGGGAGAACTGCTTTTAAGAATTTCCAATTCCACCCAAGCGATGCTGTAGCCTTAAGCTTAACTAAAGCATTATTTTTTAATCCGTCTGTAATCGCAAGAACAAGTAGTCCGTGCGCAATTTTTGAAGGAAAACCTTGGGACTGTGCAAATACATCATCGTTATGGATTTCAAAAAAATCACCTGATAACTCTGAAAATTGGCGTATTTTATCTTCGGTTATAGTAATAGAAGAGGTCTTAAAAAAATGACCAACCTCAAGATTCTCATAGTAGTAATCGCCGGGAGGTAGTTCTAAAGAGCTCATGCGAGTATATGCGGTAGGATGTTACCTAAAGCATTTCATATCCATTACAGCTACGTGATTATAGTTAGGCTTAAAATCCATGTAAGGGAGAATATCGCGTTCAATCTCGATTCCTGGTGCTATTTCTATCAAGTGTAAGCCATTCTCTTTGAGAGAGAACACAGCACGTTCAGTAACATAAAGGACTTCTTGCTTTCGTTGTTTTGAATAGGCACCCGAAAAAGTAATACGCTCTACTTTATTAATAAATTTTCGGATTTTTCCTGCTTGCGTGATACTAAGTTTACTTCCATCCCAAGTAACTTTTGATCCTTGTGCATCGAAGGTGCCGCAAAATACGACCTTTTTAGCATTTTGAGCGATATCAATAAAGCCTCCAGGTCCTACCAAAGTTCCTCCTAGATGAGATACGTTAACATTACCTGTCGCATCAGCTTCTCCCATACCTAAAAAGGTGATGTCTATGCCGCCTCCATTATAGTAATCAAATTGTTCAATAGAGGGGAGGATAGCATCAGGATTTTGAGCGGCGCCAAAGTAACGATCATCAAGCATGCGTCCATTGTGAACGCCTTGCTCGACACTCATCCACAGCTGATCTGAAATGCCTTGTTCTGCAATTGCACCA
>Ga0214175_1000105_pt1 | contig 30435 bp, 17 predicted proteins | sample TroBogEpilimnion_17_FD_153013 | JGI IMG/M metagenome (GOLD analysis project Ga0214175, IMG submission 153013) | Freshwater microbial communities from Trout Bog Lake, WI - 09AUG2007 epilimnion | ecosystem: Environmental > Aquatic > Freshwater > Lake > Epilimnion/Euphotic zone | place: Trout Bog...
TGTGTAATTTGTAGCTACAAGTAAAATGAAATAAACTCTTATTTTTATATACTTCTCAATTATAGATTATGAATGATATTGAAGAATGATATTGAAAAATAATAATAGAACCGCAAAATAAAAATCTCAAATTAAGCTACATTGCCAGGTATTCTTATAAATTTATATAGAACTTATAGTATTGTTACAGATTATAAAGAAATCTTAGAAATATACAATAACATTACATTATCTGATGTTATAAAAATGGCGAATGATATATTTATATTCGATTCACGTTGTAGTATTCATATTACTGGTAAGTAGTTAATTAGATAGTAGCTACAAAGAAAAATAAAAAATAAAAATAAAAAGTAAAAAGTTTTATAAATTTTATAGAAAATTTGAAAGTTTTATTTTTAAATTCTTAGATACTGAAATGTACGAGTTATCTATAGAATCAAACATTGAACGCCTTGCTAAAATTATAGATATTCTAGATATTAATGTAATTTGCGAATATAATAGGAGACGCACATTGACTGGTCTCACTCTAGACGATGATTTTAAGAATCTTATAAATTTGTATAAATTACTTCATTTTAATAACAAAGAGAATTGTTATGAAAAATGTAATAATAAATGTAATAATAAATGTAATGACAAAAACTTTAAAAAAATAATGTACAATAATGATCTCTTTATTATACACCAAGCATTGAATCGTATTGAATCAGAAATAAGTGATATTAGCAAAAATATTTACAACGCATATGATGATCATGCTATGATTTTGCTAAATCACAAAGAGCCAAATGTAGCTTCATACTGTGTTTCATTCATGTAATAATTGACGTTGTCTCGCTTAGCGGATAGGTTTGTTGGGGGCATTGCATTCTGATCATTTGATGTGTCGTCTGTTTGATTTAGGGTATATTCATTAGGATCATCATTTTGGTACATCGAATTATAAACATCGTTATAATAATTAATCCGGCTATAAAATTGACATGTAGGAAGTCTTTTGGCAAATTGCCAATTCTTATCCGTAGCATTCCATGGTATTGTAGACGTATTTACTTGATTACCAAAAAACATATTTTCGCGCATGTATAATAATGTAAAACCAAACTGACATTGATTATCTATTTCCGCTTGTGTCGTTTTTGTTGATAAGAATATAATATTACCACGAACATGAGGTCTCCCTTCTTCATATACATCACCCTCAGTAAGAGCGAATGTCCATGGCACTTTACTCAAATCAGATTGTTGTAAACCATATTGTTCTACTAGAAATTCATCAACGGCAAGGGCAAGTACAGTTAATTTTTGTTTTTCATAATCATTAAAAGAAACTGCCGTAGCCGCTGCGGCTTGTTTATATGCATCTGTATCATTATATCCATATATATTCATATGATTTTCTGGCGTATTCTTTATGAAACCATCAGCATCAGTAATTATATAAGTATATGTTTGATATTTAGACATAAAGTTTACATGAAATTCACTCGATACAAAGTATTCCTTGTATTGTTTACCCATTATTGATATCATAAATAGGATAGCTATCATAATTATAATAATTGTAGTTGGTTTTATAGGCGGTAGCTTGTAGCCTATCATCTATATAAAGGGTATAGAAGAATACAATATAGTCATATTTATTTTATCATTATGGATAATCAGAATAATCAGGATAATCAAGAAGAATATTTTTTCAATAATTTATGGACACTATATTTTCATGACCCATATGATGAACAATGGACTCCGGCGAGTTATAAAATACAGACGACAATAGCAACTGCACAAGACTGGTTACAAGTAAATATGTCTTATAGTGAATTATGGGCAAAGGGCATGTTCTTTCTCATGCGGGAAGATATACAACCATTATGGGAAGACCCGGCGAATAAAGAAGGTGGTTGTTTTTCATATAAAGTAAATAAGCCTGATATTCCCGCATATTGGTTGAAACTTGGCGCTAAACTCATGACAGATAATGTAGCGAAAAACCCAGATAATAATGATAAAATATGTGGAGTCTCGGTAATACCTAAAAGAAATTATTGTATTATACGAATATGGATATCACATGATAAGTATAATAATATTAATTTATTTGATATAGAAATACCGGAATACACTACGGTAATGTACAAAAAACATGGAGATAATAGCGATTTCGAAAAATAAGTTTAGTGCAGATGCAAGTGCAAATGCACAAAAGCACAAAAATAATTGTACAACTTTTCATTTACTTCGTTATATGAATTTGTTATAATATTAACTTGTTATATTTTTGTTTTATTATGATGTAAAACTTTTACTTCTTTGTCGTTGCCTTCTTTGTTGCAGTCTTCTTTGGTGGCGGAGGCGGGGGAGGCTCATCATCCTCCTCTTCTTCCTCGGCAGCATCGTCATCCTCTTCCTCATCGCTCTCGGCAACTTGAGTAGTCGGTGCAGATGCAGACTTGGTATTGATCGTAGCATTATCCATTGCATCGGCAATCAGATCCTCGTCACTCTCATCGAGCTGAGCCGATGGCTTCTTCTCATCCTCATCATCAGATTCCTCAATGAACTTGAGGGAACGCTGAGCATTGCCCTCCACCTTCGCATTTACCACCTTCCAGGTGCAGCCAAACTTGCCACCGGCAAACCATAGACCACCGAGTTGAATAATGAACTTGCCGCGACCACCACGCAGATTGCGCATGACCAACTTGAAATCAATCAGATTACCATCCATATCTTGAGTCTCGAACTGGAACATAGAAGTCTTCTTATCATAGGGCAGCTTCAGCTTCATCGTCGGCGGATACTTACCAACCACCTTCTTAGTCACCTTATCCTTGTCATATTTCACAATAGGAGTAAATAGCTTGTTCACCACCTGCTCAATACCATCAAAGTCATCATCGAGCCAGGCGACACGGTTCTTGAAAGCATCCTGCTTCACCTGAGTCTCGATCGCCAACATGAGATCCACAAGAGCCTTGACCTTCGGATTGTCATCTTGACCAATGAAAGATACATGCAGATCATATGATGGTTCTTTCTTCTCTGATTGCGGCTTATCAGCATCCTTTGATGCCTCGTAACCCTCACCTACGCCATAAGGCAGACGCATGATGGGAGTTTGAATTGATAGCTTCTGAGAATTATGGGTAACGTAGACAGTGCGAGATCCATTCGATAGAGTCTTTGGTGTAGAATATTTGAAATTTTGAACATTTACATTTTTTGGTAGAAGAACATCACAATCTGCCATTTTTGTTCGTATGTTTTTGAGTGCCTTTGGTTAGGTATATTGTATACCACTGTAATGTTTAAATACTTTTGCAAATTTAAGGAAATCAAATTTTATTTTGCCAGTTTTATTTTTGTCCGAAATAAGTAATGGATATTAATGCTATTAATGGTATTAATAGTATTAATGGTATTAAAGATATAAGTCAAGAAATTAAAGATGATACAGTAATACTTATATTTGGTCGTTTCCAACCATTTAGTTTAGGTCATATAGCTATGTTTGAACAATTAAAAGAATTATTAGCGGCAGGATATACTAAATATTATATCGGTACAAGTGCGGTACCAGAAAATCAACATTTGAAAACAATAAGTAAACAAGCAATGAAAAATATAACTACTTCTCAGAGTCTTGTAGAACATGAGAATCGTAAGAATCCTTTAACTACACGCGAAAAAGTAAAATTCATTAAATTAGGTATGAAATCTGAAGGATTAGATAGTCGTCGACGTGTATTTGTTTCTTCGGATCCTCTTGGTGCCTTTTATAAAATGCGAAAAATAGCTAAAAGACTTATTATTATATGTGGTGAAGATCGTGTAGACAGTTACAGACGCATATTAGTGCAAAATGAAAAAAAAGAAGAAGATAGATTAGATTTCGAAGATTATAAAATCTTATCAGGTTCACGTGATCGTGGTACTGTTGCGAATCCTTTACTTGGTGTAAGTGCAACTGTAGTGCGCACTCTTGCAGTTATTAATGATTTTGATGAATTTCGCAAAAAAGTTCCATATTTAGATGAAAATCATCAGCGCAAGTTATTTAAAATACTTAGAAAAGCATATATGAATATGATTGGTGTAAATGCAGATTTGGGAATGGGAACAGGTACGGGAACTCGTGCAAATTTAATACACGGTGATATAAGTAACACAAGTGATACACTTGCCGTTCCAGTATCTTTATCATCACCGTCGCCATATTCAATATCATCAAAAGCGAAGGCAAAAACTATTAAAAAATAATAGTGTTTGTTGTAAAGTAAAGTGTATTGTTAGTTATAAAGCTAATAATGAAAAAAAAGAATGCTAATGCTATTCATACTTTAAATAATTATTTTTGCAAATTTTAAATTATTTTATTATATCCTTACGATATTCAAGCGGCAACTGCTGGTGTTGCCTTCTTGAAGAGCGGCGAGAGATACTTTTGGAGGCTAAAGAAGGATACTTCCTCGTTATCCTTGACGGCAAGGATCTTGCGGAGAGCAGCATCGGGAAGAATGATGCGCTTGTTCTCTGGCTTGTTGAGGTTGTGCTCCTTGATGTAGGCATTGATGCGGCGAGTTACATCAGTGCGAGACATGACGGAACCAGCTGGGATCTTGAGGAATGCGCAGAGCTCGTCAGTGATCGGAGTTGGCTTGGCAAAGCCGTTAGGGTTGATACGAGCATTGGCACGTTTGCGCTCGGTCTTCTCGACGCTCTTGCGCATACGCTCATAGTCCTTCTTGAGTGCCTTGAGCTCAGTAAGAGTCTCCTTGATAATGGCAGAGAGGCTGTTGATCTTTGCCTCGACCTTGTCTACTAGAGATACGGTCTCTACCTCAGCTTCGGTCTTCTCAACAGCTGGGGTCTCAGCGACTACCTTCTTGTCGGCAACCGGTGCAGCCGCGACCTTCTCTGCCTTGGGGGCAGCTGCCGCCTTGGTTGGCTTCGCTACTTTCTCATCGACGGCTTTGGCAGGGGCAGCGGCGGGAGTAGTTGGCTTAGCAGTTGCAGTCGCGCCACGGGGAGCCATTTTTTGTGCTTGGATAACTTATTATTTCGTCTAATCCTTAAATAGTTTTCGCTTCCTCTGCACCAGGATCTATAAGGCGTTGGAGCGTTTGAATTCGATTAAATAAAATATCCAATTCTTCTTGATTTTTCGGATTATTTATTTTAAGCACTATAAAAAGGTCTCCTTTTTGACACAATCCACGATTTTCTATGATAATTGGCGAAGAATCTATATTATAAAATTTAGGTATATTAATTTCTATTTGTTCACCATCTAAATAATCTAATAAAACTTTTTTTCCATTTACATATTCATCCCAAGTTATATACATATCATAAAATATATCCCATCTATCAACTAAACGTAATAATCTATATGTACTATGTCTTTGAATTTTCAAATGAATAATAATATCAATTTCATGTATACTATTTATTTTATAATTATTAAATTCAATTACATTATCTATAAATATATCGGCACTGTTTATTGTAACGAAAATTGGCTTCTCTAACCCTTTTAAAAACAGCCGCAGCTTCTTATTTTTTTTATTATGTATTTCTTCTAATGTTAAATTGACTACAATATTATGTTTTCTAGGTGGTGGTTGAGGTGGTGTGAATGGAGACGTGGATGGAGGTGCAGGTGAGGGTTGGGATTGTGACGGCGGATTTTGTCTTGAAGTTGCCGTTTGAGATACTTTTACAAATATTTCTTTCATACATTCCCATGTTTCAGGATTATTAAAGAAAACTTCTACCTGTTTCCATATGTCATTTAAATTAAACTCTTCACTGACACTGCCATATCCTCCTTCCCACCCACCACCACCTCCACCATTTTTATGTCTTTTATCTATTTCATGATAAGCTACAGTAATATTTTTGAAATATTCTTCACGTTTCTTCTTTTCTTCTTCTGATACATTTGAACCAAGTTTATCAGGATGGTGAGTACGAGCTAAATAAAAATATCGCGCTCGTACTTCATTAAATTCTGTATTTAATGGTAATCCTAATATTTCATATGGATTCATAATATTATAAAGAATATAAAGCTTTATGTAACTTATAAAAATAATGGACGAAATATGGAACAATTATTTAGATAATTTTAAAAATATTATAGATGAAGTGCCATATCATAAAAAAATAATACGCATGATTATTGATCAGCTAGATGTGTTACCAAATACTATGTTATATAGTCACACAGGATTCCCTCTTGAATTATTATATTATACAGCATTTAAAGAGAAATTCGGGAAATTTAAAATTAATAAACTACTATGGGATAAAGAAGTATTATATAATGAAACACCTTACTTCTTTGAGATAGATTTGAGTATTCCACAACAACCTAAAGATTTAGTAAAATTTATAGAATTCATTAAACACATTGTAAAGAATCCATGTATTCATTCTTCGAGACACATTATAGTCATTAAACATATTGATTATATAGTAAATAATAATAAGTTCTATGACTTTCGTGTATTGTTTGAAAGATTCTCTAGCACTACATTATTTATTTGTACTACACATTTTTACAGCAAACTCGAGCAACCAATTAAAAGCAGATTCTTTTCCGTGAGAGTTCCATTATTTACTGTTAAAGAATTTGTAGCTACATTTGAAAAGCTAAATTTAACATATCATCCTATTTTGGAAAAAAATAACTGTCAGAATGTATATTTTGCCTTGTATATTCACTATTTATCTATAAACATACCAAATGCAATTACTGAGGAATTCTGTACATATAATTGTCCAACTATATATGAATTCTTGAAAAATAAACCGAAACCAAGTATGGAAAATATACGAGACTTTGCCCATAAAATAAGTATTAATGATTCATCTATTAAAAATATCAGTGAAGATCTTATGAATTTTGTTGATAAAAAGAATAGAATGGAATTTCTTGGTTATGCTACATTTATAGACCATTTACTGTCTCTTACGGATGGTTATAGAAAACCATTGTATATAGAATATTTATTTCATATGGCAATATACGGTCATGACTGTTATACAAGCAGTTATGGTCTATAAAAGTATATAAAGTTAACTTAATATATACTATATTAGATGACGCAGAAACTTGGTGCGTTGGTGCTTTACCGCGTTTAAATTAAAATTTGAAGAGAAAGTATTTCTTATGTAATAAAATATTAAGAACCGAACCAAAATAAAATGAATAAAAGTGAAAGCCAAAACGAAATATTTACAATAGATCTAGATTACTGCACTTTTGATCAAGGTTCTTATGGAAAAATATTTTTAAATGAAAAAGAAAATGAAATTATTAAAAGACTGGAATGGTATTATACCGAACATGCCGAGTCTGTTTTTATTTTAGACACATTTACTATCAGAGATTTAATATATTCCATTGCAGTAAATGATATTATAGGATGCCCTAAAATTAACACTATTAAGAATATTCATGATAAATATGTTGATATGTATATGCCGTATTATGGTATAACTTTGAATAAATGGATTCAGAGTGAGGCATATAGTCACGAAAATTGTAAAAAAATAATTATTTTACTTATAGAAACTTTGATTAAATTAGATAATATTGGTATTCAACATACGGATATTAAACCGGCAAATATAGTTGTTTTATACGAAAATAATGTTATCACTCAAGTCACATTAATAGATTATAATATATGTTCTACCCAAGCTTATAATGATACATTAACTAGAGATTATAACTGGTCATGTTCATTCGGTACCTGGGTATATACTCCACCAGAAATATGTGATTTTGAAACACCTCATACAACTACGAGTTCATGGTATCTAGGTTTTATTATATTTTATCTCTATACACGTGGATTACATCCAAGTAACTTTAATGCTGTGGAAATTCACAAATATAATAATCAAAACAGATGGTCTAAACTTCTACATAAAATGAAATTATATTCGAGTGAATATTATCCTATAAATATAAATATAGTGGCAAAATTACAAGTAGAAATTTATGAGCTATTTTTATTATGTTGTGCATGGAATCCTCATAAAAGAATGACTTTAAAGGATTTATATAGTAAACTAACTAATATAGAAAGCATAAATATAGTTACTATATCAAAAGAAGTTACATTTACACCGGCACCACCGAATGATAACAATAACAATAACAATAACAATAACAATGAATATGTAAACAGAAAGAGTAATTTTAAACTAATATATACTATATTAAATAAAAACGATCTGTTATGTTTACTTGGTAGATCTCTGACATTATATGATCTCTTCTCTTCTCATAAGAATATTATTGAAAACAAAATAAGCAAAAATGAAATAATTGTTGCATCAATTGCTATCTCATATATTATTGATTCAGAGTACTTTTATAGTTCATTCTTGAAAAAAAGTCTAATGAGCCAATTTATATTAAATGAAAGTAGTATATTTAGTAATATATTAAAATTAGGTAATTTAATTGGCTGGGACTGTTATTATGTTTGTCCTATATATTTGATTGATGCGGCAAATATTAAAATTAATTACATAAATATATTAAAGACATTTATAGAAATGACGGAACCTTATAAAATATCAAATATAATAGAGAAATTACAAAACATGGTGGTGACTTAAGGCTAACAAGTATTTTTAATTTTAATATACATGGATTATTTTTTAAAATCTATTCATCAAATTCTATGTAATTTATATGATAAACGTGATGAAATACCGTTTCATATTTTTAATAAAATATCGGCATTATTTTATAAAATACTCAAAAAGACTCTAAAAGAAATGGATAATGTGTATTATGAATACATATTATTACCAAAATTAAATGAGGTTGTGAATAATCGACCAGTAAATGTTAATATGAAGGAGAAATATATTACTGGTATGTTATGTATCACCTATCTATTGAATAGGGATAGAGACATGGATAGAGACATGGATAAAGATTTAGAAGCGGAATGTAAAGAAACTTGAAGTTGATAGTGGTTGGTGCAGTGTAGTGACCAAAAGTTTTAGTTTTGGTCTGGATGGATAGGCTTGAGTACTCTTACAGTTCGGTTCGCTCTTTACAAGTGATAGATGATAAACTTAGCTCGGTTTGCTTCTTGTGAGTAGTAGTGGTAGTTGTGTAGAAGTTCTGTAGTAGAGTTGTGCGAAGGAGTTGTAGAGTAGTGCTTCTAGAAATCTAGACCGGGGAAGAAAGCTGTTTCTTGTTGCGGCGGGTAAGAACCGTTTTAAAGCTCTTATCATCGCTATCCGGGATAGAAGCGGGAGTAGAAGCAGACGGCTTCGGAGACTCAAGCGACTCCGGCAGCTTAGGAGAGGGCGGCGGCGTCTCCGGAATCTTCACCTCGATGTAAGCCGGTTTGCAGACATCATCATCGCTCCAGTTGCGGTTGCGCTTGGTCGGACCCCAGAACACCTCAATCACATTGAGGTTCTTGCTCGGTGCCCAGCACTCGTAGCCCATCTTGCCCAGAGTGCTCACATAGTCGTAAAGCATCCGCTGGAAGAGGTCCGACTTGACCACCTTGTAGATCTTGTGCAGGTACATGCCCGGCTTGTGGTTATCGAAGCCCTCCACACGAATCACCTTGTTGTCCTTCACATAGAAGTACTCATCGAACTTGTACTCCAGGATGTTCGCATTGTTCGCCCCGGCACGAGCCTTGATCTTCTGAATCGCGCCCTCCACCACCTGAGTCTTGAAGAAGAGAGTGATATCGTTCGTGTTCTTCGTCTCCTTCCAGTTCTCATCAGTGCTGACCTCAGACCGCTTCTCCCGCGCCTCAATCGAGAGCTTACGCATCTGATCAGCCAGAGTCTCAATCTTCGCATCGATATTCGACTCAGTCTCCACCGGAATCACCGCAGAAGAAGTCGAAGCAGCCATTCTTTCGTAGTTGGGTCAGAGAGAATGTAGGAATTGTGCTGTGCTGTTATGTTTAACAAATCAATTAAAAATAAAATCAAATTTTTCAAAATTTCCATAATTTTTTTCACAAATGTTCTTTATAATATTTTACTCGCATCTCATCTTCCGTTTCATTTTTATTATGCATTTTTACTTCTGCAAATGTAGCCACATTCCATTTACTTCTTTTAGTTTTACGTATATACCATTTTTTATTATAATAACATATGTTCTGATTTGATGCAGATGTAGATGCAGCGGATGTAGATGCGGATGCCGATTTAACTACTAATTTCATACCTTCTGAGGTTTCTTTATACCCTTCCACATGTTTCTTTCCATTATGTATATCATTGTGGCACTTTTCACATACAGGTATTAAATTAAATTCACGGTTCTTATGAAAATGCTCAATAAAACCGTGTGAATCAGCTAACATTTGCGGAGATATATGGTGCGTTTCTGTAGCTACATTCTCTCCGCAAATTTTACACTCTCCCACCTTTACCGCGGAATTATAGCGAGATGTTTTTGTTGCCACAAATTCAGGCTCTATACCTTTTATTTCACAGCGTATTTCGTGTGCCATTTTCAAAAAATCGCTAGGTAATCCGAGTCCTTTACATACCTCTAAACCATACATTTCACTTCCAATACCGTCACGCAATTTACGATCAAATATAAGTAAACCACTATCTTTATTGACTTCTACATGCATATGGGCAATGCGTATTTTATCACATTCTTTTATGTTTTTAAGTTTACCTAGATCATGTAGATGTGTCGCAAATATAAATGTAGCTACTTTTTGAACAAGAATATTTACTCCTGCGGCAACTATTGCTAAACCAGATAAAGCCTCTGTACCTGAACATAACTCATCTCCAAGTACAAGACTATAAGAATTCGCGCGTTGTAATATTGTTTTTAATTCAAGCATTTCAATAGTAAAAGTACTCCAGCCTCTGTATATATTATCTAAACCAGCAATACGTGTAAATATATTATTATACGGTTTATAAATAAATGCATCTGCAGCAACAAACATACCTGCCTGTGCCATTATAATATTCAATCCAATAGCCTTCATAAAAGAACTTTTACCAGATGAATTCATACCAAATAAGAGTAAACCAGTCTCATCTCCATTCACGCCTAATTCTATGTCATTTGGTACATATTTTGTTTTAGTATGAATAACCTCTATTATAGGATGACGTAAAGCAGTCGCTTTTAGATAAGATCCTGGTACACATTCACTATCATCATTATCATCACAATCATCAATATGTGGACATACATAATGGTAATCTACGGCATTCCGTGCACAGGTACATATTATATCCAATTCTGCGATAGAATTCACTATTTTATAAATCCTATCCTTATTTTCCTCCACAAATGTAGCTACAAATTCACGATAAGTTTTTGTCACAACTTCACCCAAAGCAACACTTGCTTTTAAAAGTATATGAGATCGCTCTTCGATCCAAGGATGAGTTAGTCTTACCATTGAACTTACCGCACTTATAGGTTTCACTTTAAATTCTGATACTTTCAATTTTATATTATTCTTTGCCTTTGCGGTTTCCCATCTTTTCTTTGTCATGATAATGGTATATCCTTCGCGTTCATTATATTCTACTTTTGAACCTTCTTCAAATGTATTCGCTAATTCTTCGAGTTCATCATATGCCTTTTTAAATTCACTATCAATATCGTCTATATTTTTATATATTCCAGTTTGAAATATGTTTCTTTTAATGTCGCCAATGTTATATTTTGAAGCCTCTTCTAAATTAAGTGTATCAACATATATTTTTTTTACATCTGAAATTATATTTATATTATCGTTATATGAGTCTTTGTCTTTGTCCTTCGCGGCAGCTTCCATAGATGCCAATGCGGCTTCCATTGAATTATGAAAAGATGACCATTCTGATGGTTGAAAACGCCCAACAATCATACGTCGTAGCATTCGTTCAATATCTTGGATTCCTTTAAGTATACTATGAACTCGATTATAATTACCAGAATCAACCATATTTTGTATTTTTTCATAACGTATTTTTAATGTTGATACATTATTTATAGGCTGCAAAAGTTGTTCGCGAAACCGTCGTGACGCAAATGCTGTTGCGCAACGGTTTAATATACTCAAAAGAGGTTTCTCTGTATTGTTCGTTGAAATAAGTTGAAGTTGCAGGGCACTATTATATTCTAGTGTACATTGCCCTTCAAACTGAATATGATCAGGAATCATAAGAGATTTAATAATTGTTTCACTATGTTCATAGCCAAATTGTATCATGTAGACAAAAGCTATACGAGCATTTTCATATTTATCGATGGAAAGTGCCTCTAAACCTTTTAATATACCGAAATTTGCTATAGACCAGGAATAAGCCTTTAATAGTATTTCATTTTGATAAGACACTTTCTCATACATCGAAATATTTAGATCCCACAGTAAATGGTAAGAACGCGCTGTATCCATACGAACGCCAATTGTATCTTCAATTTTACGTCTCTCATCGTCAGTTAAATTATTACCAATGCATACAATTTCTGAAGGTTGATACAATTGAAAACATCGAGTAAATTCATCCAGAGCAGAACCAGTGCCACGCATAACTTCATATACCCACGTACGTCCAGTTGATACATCTACACCGGCGATGCCTAAAGAAAAAAATCGTGTGCCAAGGCTATCTTTATATACGTCCCATACAGTTACCATCAAATAATTACCATCAACCGTATGTACAGATACTTGCATAGATGGGCTCAATATTTGTGTAAGTTTACGCTCTGGATTTGGCGGCGGCGTAACTTGTTCATAAAGCGCGATCGTATAATTATTATTCAAAAGAGTTTGTGAATGTTTCGATAAAGCATAACTTGGAAATCCAGCCATTAAATGATTCTTTCGGCTTATTTCAAGTATTGTCTTATTCTTACGAGAAACCTGAAAATTACATATATCTGCAATATAATATATATCCGTTGCACCTTCACTTACTTCATCATTTATAACTGCATATATTTCAAAAAATGATCCAACTTCAATAAGCACAACTGTCCTCTCTCCATAAGTTTTTTTATGGATATTTGTATATTCTATATAATCATCTATCATTACCATTTTTAACAATTACAATCAGACTTACACAAATGGTAAGAATATTTTAAGACATTATCATTATGATATAACATAGATAGCCTTAAATCATTTTTGGTTTTATTGGTCTTATTGGTCTTATTGGTCTTATTGGTCTTATTGGTCTTATAGGTCTTACTGTGTATCGAGTGTTGTGTCGGTATAACAGCAAAAACTATCTTCATATTGATTTGTATGAAATGAATGACTTAATTGTTTTTGTAAATTTTTTTCAATATTATTGTATTTTTCGTGATATGAAAGAGCCTCTTTTGATGGTTTATGTGACCAGAATTTATGCAGCAATTGTTTTGCCGACATACGTTTAGCTACATTGCGTTCTAAAGTATATCTTATTAACAATAAACCATGACCAGTTAAGTTTACGTCTTTAGGTATTTCTATTTTCTTTTCGCATATATTTGTGATTACTATATCATCATCTTTATTATCAAAAAGATTTTTACCACATAATATTTCATATATCATTGAACCTAGAGACCAAATATCTATAAGTTCATTATATCTTCCAACTTGTGTAGTCATAAGTGGTTTAACATCTTTAAATTTAAATGGTTCAAGTTTCATAAGTTCCGGTGCCATATATGGTAATGTTCCAACTGGTGATACAGGTAAAGCCGTTTTTGAAGATATAGCTAAACCAAAATCACATATCTTATAAGTATTTCCAAATACAAGAATGTTCTCTGGTTTTATATCACGATGTATTATACCTAAACTGTGTATAAAATCTATTCCACATGTTACTTGGTATATTATCATATCAATAGCATATCTTTCTGGTATCCTTAAATTTGGATATTTACATATAATTGTACATAAATCACCAATCTCGGCGTATTCCTGTATGATATATACTCCTAAGAAATCTGTAAATTGCCCAATAATATGAATAATATTCTGATGAGGATTCACACTTAATGTCCCTAATATTTCTAATTCACGCTGTACATAGAGTCTCTGTTTATTATTAGTTAGTGCGCTATTAAAATATGCTTTTATGACAACTTTCTTATGATTACGAGTGTCGGTACATTGAAATATCTTACTAATAGCCCCAGTATACAATAATCGATAACTCCGGTAAAACTCCGTTGTTCGAACTGGTAAAGACATCCTATAATATAGAAAATATTATGTTCTGGTCAAACGCAGTTGTTCGGATATATGGGTAATCTAGGATCAACGCTATTTCACCCGCATAGGAATTAAAGATAATTTTGGTATGTATATAATAAATGATTTGTCCAGTATGTCAGGTGGAAATTAATTTTGAAAATGTACAAACTCACTTATTTTCTGACGATACTCATCGTGTATTTATGGCAACTTATCTAAGATTTTTTCAGAATATAGATGAAAATAATATAGGGGATTATCTTGATCCCGAAGACGAAAGTGAGAATGAGAATACAAATTATGAATATTTATCGGAATTATGCGAACAAATGGGAAATCATCATATAGGTATGACCAAAGAAAAAATAGATGAACTTGTACCAGTGTATATAATTGATTATGAAAAGAAAGAAGAAAACTGCCCAATATGTTTGGAAAATATATCAAAAATGAATACATATGCTCGAAAAATAGTGAAATGTAAACATATATATTGTGGTGAATGCATAGAAATATGGTTGGGGGAAAACCATACATGTCCAGTATGTAAGATTGATATAGATCCTAGAGAAAATACTGTATGTGATAGTGGTAGTGGTAGTGGTATAAATGATTTAGATTAGAATAACAATTATAATTTATTTATTATAGCATTTTCATCTTTATCATCATCGCTGGTTTCTGCATCTTGATCTTCGTCATAAAATATTACATTGTCATCATTTTGATTATCTGTTGTATTATCAAAACCACAGGAAGATGTCCATGCGCGTGTAATTGAACTTGGTATATTATTTTTACGAGAATGTAAAATGGATGTAGCTTCTTCGCGACTATATTTATGTATTACATCTACTTTATCTTCTTCAAAATCACGGCGAGATACGAGAATAAGATCGCCTTTTTCTATTAAAACTTTGTGTGTACTCTTACGCATATTTCCGCGTATTCGAGCGATACGTACAATACCATCTATACACATTGCACGTAATCTGCCGTTTCCTATAAGTTCTTGTGCAATGGCATATTCTTGTCCTTCTTCAGGTTCTATAACTCCTCGATGTTTCTCATCGCGATTGGTGCGTTTTTTACCGTTTTTAATACGACTTTGATACATTTTGGCGAAATGAGAAAATTTGTTTAGTATTGAGTAAATGAGAAGTATTATTCTTATATCAATATAATGTAATGTGTATAGATATTTGTAAAAATATACATGATATTTTATGCTGTACTAGTTGCAGTCGTAAAAATAAATTAGATAATCTAGAAAACATACGTCAAACAAATATAGATTATAAAACACGCAAAAACACTATAATTAATACTCGTAATCAATGTTTTTCTCCCAATCAAAGTATGAATCATAATAATAATAATAATAATAATAATACTTATAATACTAATATTAAAAATAAAGAGAATACCAAAAAGAAATCTGTCAATTTTAGTTTCAAAGAAATTAATTAAATTATTTAAATTATTCAAATTATTCAGACCACAATACGTCCTGCTACACTCATGGTAAGTAGTTCTTGCAGAAGGAGTTTCATTGAATATGGCATACGTACTTGATTAATATCTGCGTTATTTTTGCAACTGGTGCATTTATATATGTTCTTTTCAGGATTTGCCGTAGCAATAAGACCACATTTGCGACAGATAAATACTCGGAAATTATCTGATACATCAAGCATACGTTCTTTCAAGAATGCCGCGGCACCATGACCAACTATGGCATCACGTTCCATCTCTCCAAAACGAAGACCACCAGCCCTGGCACGACCCTCCGCCGGTTGACGGGTAAGCATAACAATTGGACCATTTGAACCACGTACATGAATCTTATCACCAACCATGTGTTTCAAACGTTGATAATATGTAGGTCCGATGAATATCTCAGTTTGTATTTGTTCACCAGTGCGTCCATTATACAATATCTCATTACCATAACGTTCATAACCAGATTTTTCTAGTACTGATGAAATATCCTCCACTGAACATTGTGTAAATGGTGTGCAATCTCCACGTGAACCGATATGGCAACATGCTTTACCCATAATACATTCCATGAGCTGTCCCATAGTCATACGTGACGGAATAGCATGAGGATTCATAATAATATCCGGCGTAATGCCATTCTTAGAGAAAGGCATGTCTGTTTGATGATATACCATTCCTACACATCCTTTTTGAGCAGCTCTGGAGTTACCAGTCCAGACTGCTTTTCCATTATTTTTAACCATAAATACACCAGAAGAAACAGTTAAACAGAAAACTGGTCCTTCAAAATCATACATATATTCTTTTTGGATTTCTTGAGATTTACTATGACCATGGTTTACTGTTGGATTTATTCTTTTAATATGTACTGATACAACTAGTCCATCTGCATTTGTTTTAATAATTGAACCATCTTTTTTAACTGTATATGAACCTGCTTCTGAACGCTTTTTAATATCAGCGGCATAACCAGCATGTAGACAGAGTGTTTGTACATTTTCAGCTAGTTTAGCCGACGATGTATAATAATGTTGATGTGTATCAGATTTAAATCCATCGCCACACATTAATCCATTGAAAAGTTTTTTGCATTGTTCAGAACTGAGTTTCCAAGTCCAGTCTGGCAAATATTTATCTATAGATTTGCCAAATTGTTTCAAATAATTATGGATTTGAGCATGTGAAAATTCAATATTTGAATATTTATTTATATCATATATTAAATCAAGCTTTGGCATAACTTCTTGTAAAGCTTTTTGAACTCGAGGTTTATGACCAGTAATTGATATTTTATTTGACTGTTTACAAACACAGCCTTCGGCAATATAAATACCGAAGAACATAAGCCAGGCATCCATATCTACACGTTTTTCAGGATAATGAAGTCTTTTAGTTCTAACTTCAGGAAGTATGAATTGATAATCTGGTGCTTCCCAATTTGCATCTTTTTTATATTTAACACGTTTTCCAATTAATTTTTCAGCAAATTCAAATTCATAAGGATTCCATATATCTTTATATTTACCATTTTCTTGCCTTTCATGTACACGTTTAGAAATCCACATACGATGATTATAAGTCACGTCTAAATCAATAGCTTGATTTGATATATGATACATTTTACCTTTAAAATTGGGATAATAATGCTTTTGCTCTGGAATTTCATATGTTAGTTTACCATTTACAAGTACAGCTACTTCATCTGTATCAGTTAAATCATGGAAATTTTTAAATATTCCTCCTTTTACCAGAATGGTATGAGACATCTTCGCACAAGCTAATTTATCGCCGACAACCACCTTACGATACTTCCTCAGCCTCACCTTGCAGAACTTATAGCCCTCACCATTTGTTCCTGTATAGTTATAATCAATATGACCTTCATCATTTCCTTTAATTTGTAGACTTGTATCACGAGCCTGTGTAACTCCCTGTGACTTATAAGGCATAATTTTACCAACGAGAATGTCATTTGTTGACACAAAGGTATTTTTCGGTACAAATCCATCTTCATTTAATTTATCATAATTATATGGTTTCACCCGACCAGTCTCCTCAACAATAGGTTTGGTAAATACTTCTTCCTCGCCAGTACTATGATTTTTACTGCATTGATCACGATAGACCTTGAAATAACTGCTCGTAAAGAGTCCACGATCAAGTGCAGATTTATTAATCATAACTGAATCTTCTTGATTGAAACCAGTATGTGTCATAATAGCTACAACCGCGTTAATTCCATAAGGCATTTCATCAGAGAAGGTATATTTAGAAAGCATTGTACGAACAAGTGGTTTTTGTGGATAATGCAATACATGAGCCATTGTATCCAAACGATCATTATAATTACTCATATATACACCAACTGCTTGTTTACCCATAGCACTATTCGATACAGCAAATCCATCACCGCCAATGAATGAATGATTATCACTTTCAACAGTAATATCTGAAATCATAACATTACGCATTTTAGATATATCACCAAGTGGTACAAATATTAAGTTACCTTTAATTTCAACACATGCATTCCATTCTTCCAGTGTCATATGTGATTTATTTTTTTCAAATTTGATATATTTATTATACTCTACAGTAATTGCATTTTTAAGAGTTTTGATGTAATTATAATAATATATATAGTTATTATCTATATATTCTGCATCGAGACCATTTGATGACATAGTAAATATATCGTTCATCATCGCATAAATTGATATCGAAACCAGATTTACTGAATTGATGTTACTTATATATCCATTAATATATTCACGTTTTGTTAATATATTTGCATCTTGCATCCATAATGGAATACTCACTACATCCATCATAATTATAGTAATAAATCGTATAAAATCATAGTCACGATGACCATCTTTAAAGCCCAGTGTAATAATATCATCATCATATTTATTCAAGTCTTCATTTGTATTAAATTTAATATTGCCGTTCATTGCAACATTAAATCCGAGTATACGTGCAATAATAGGTAGACGCCAATCATTTATATTAATATCAGTATAACCAATCGTATTCAGAAAATATGTATAATCTATATAAGTTTGTTTCTTAATGTTTGAATTTGAACTTGAACTCGTATTCGCATTGCTATCAGGGTTCATATGAGATATTAAATTTATAGTAATCACACTATCAGTGCTTGTACTTGTGCTTGATGTATTAATCATTATTGTTTTGGGTCGAGGAAATATACCAAGTTTAGTATTTGAATTAAATCCATATACATCTTGCCATCCTTGATTTGTCATAAATTTATGGTCCTGTGTAGCTACAATGCCGCGACCACTTATTGTATGAATGCGATATATTGGTTTCATGGCAGGTCGTACATATTGATGTACTACTTTAGTATTGGATAGAATCATTGTTTTTGGATCAAAGCAAATAACTTCATCGCCAATCGCTATATTTTTAATTGCTTTTACTCCACCATTCGTACATAATACTGGTTCTTCTACCCATAGACATTGGTAACAATTACGCGGTGCTTGATTATGATCCATAAAGGGAATATTTGCCGCTAGTACACCATTAATAAGTGATGGATGAATTTCACAATGAGTAAATTTCGGTGGAAGTGATGTACCTTTAATACCACGATTCAAATCATTTGGTGTCATAGCAATCATTGCTTTATCAATTTCATCAACATCAAGATATTCAATAAAGCCCTCAGTTGTATCATCGGAAAGTGGCGCAATAAATTGTTGAAAAGTTTTATTTTCAATAAATTTCACATATTTACTTTGCGCATTCATAACTTGTTTCTTCAATTCTAGACAATTTGCCTCTTGATTTACTATATATAATGGACGGGACATTCTTCCCGCTTCAGTACTGAGTGATATAGTACTATAGCGGATATCCCATGCTATAGATGTCATTGGTGGTATGGTTCCATAACGTTTATAATGACGAATTTTGTTATAAAATTCTACGGGATTCTCATGATATCCTACAATATCACCATTAATAATGATAGATACTGTATCATCACTGCCCATACGATTTAGATATTCAATCGGATCTTTCACATCATCATTATAGATAATAGTACCAAGCTCTTCTATAACTTTCCTAACATAGACACTTGAAATACTTACCGTAATATGTGTGCTCAATGCCATATTTTTTACAAGACCAACTGCTGCACCTTCTGGAGTATTATGAGTTATACTCATATCACCAAGAAGAAATCTCCCATTTCCGTCGAGTTGCCATCCAACAAATGGTTGAACATCTTTTTGAATTAATTTAAAAGAACTTTGCATAAAGCTCGAACATCTTTTATTTGTTATAGGATTATCATATTTATTTAATTTTTTCCACGGAAGAACAGTTGGAATTTCATATAGATATTGTCCAGTTATGCCCAATTCTTTATAAGGTCTCTTTCGTTTTTCACCATTTACTGTATAAGTACATATACCATCATTCAAATGACATGAGAATCCTAAGCTTCTTGCTAGAAATTCAGCATCATATATTATTTTATAATTATCTTCACCTTGAGTTATGCGAATTTCATGTCCATTTGCTCTTACACTACCATCCGTGTCAACCAAACCAGCAAGTAGTGCTAGTCTCGTTTTACGGTCATTTACCAGATAATCCATTGGAATATGTTTATTTTTAACTAAATTATATACTCGTAGTAACTTCGCCAATGGTGCTTGTTCAGTTTTATTAGGAGCAATTCCCTCCTGTGTTTTATTTATTGTAGAACTAATCCAATATTTATATTTAATACCTTTTGTAATTGTCGCATCATTTTCATTACCCCATTCAATCCATTTTTCCAATAATTCTTTATCAGCAGTGGCAAATCCATATCCACATGATAGTCCATCTCCAAGCCACATACCCAATATGTATGGGTCCAATGCAACTTCTTTATATTCCCAATTAATTCCAGATGATTTGAATGTGTATAATTGTTTTTGAACGGATATAGGCAAAGATAGATATTTCTCAATAGTAATATCAATTACATCATTAATTTTGTTTGAAAATTTTTCCAGTTCTTCTTTATTATCAAACATTTTAGATATATATTTAAGTTTATTTTCATCAAACCATCTGAATCTGTATTTTTTATTCGTTTTTGTTGGATTACTTGTATGGTTTCTCGCTTTCAAAGTTATAATATGATTATCAGTTACCGTATAACTCATAAAGTTCTTTTTAGTAGGAATAATGTCATACATAGTTTTATATCCCGAGCATGTACTTTTAACTCGAACAGAATTACCATTGTCATCAATTAAATAATCACCGACAATGATATCTTTTGCCTTTTTTATAACACCAGTCCATAGTAAAATAGGAGTTTCAGGGTCAAAGCATTCGTTTGCACAAATGACACCAAACTGTGAGTTCTCTAGCTTACGTGGCTGTACAAGCTTTCCATTCTTTTCCATGGGTGTGTTAATCCTGCGAAGATGTGAAAGAGAACTTAGAAATGACATACGATTATACATTTGAGCTACACCTTGACGAATATTTTGAAAGCTACCAATGCTTTTAATACCCCAATTTCCCGTAGAAAGTGCATAACGAAGTCCAGTTTCAATTACATTCTGTTTAAAGAACCTATGTACATTATTCGCTGTAATAAGTTGCAAAGGAGTATTTGGATTCGCTCTCCATAAATTGAGCTCACGAACAATTAGATTACGTACTTCTTTAATCATTTTACCATAGCATTGACGAAAGAGATTGCTATATAATATTCCTGGTGTATCAATACGTTTATGTAAATAAGAATCGCGATTATCATATTCCATATATCCCATATGAATCATAAGTAGTTTCTTTACCATTGAACCAAGATAGAGCGCCTTCTTACGGAAAAGAGGTCCAACATGAGACAAGAAATCATTGCGAATAGTGTTTTTCAGGATTTCGATCGCTCTTTCTGGTTGTTCCAAATATTCTTTAGGTGTGCCAGTGGTACCTAGCACTTTAAGAAGATAATTGAGTGCATCATTTTGAGTGTGAATATCACAGGCATCCTCTGAACACGCTCCGAGTTGTGCACTAATACGTTGATTTTTCTTTGAATTTATATCGAGAAGAATATGGGCATAAATTTCCTTGTCTGATTCAATACCTAGAGCTCGAAACATTACGAACAATGGTATCTCCGAACGAAGGAAAGATGCAGATAGTTTAATTACGTTTCCCATATGATTTGATTTACCAGATAGATGCAAACTTGTTGTTTTCGGTGGTAAAAACATACCATCTGGCATTGAACGAATTTCTGCAAATAATCCGTCACCATTACCATTTGGTGCAAATACCAGAGTTTTATTTTCACTAATCCTATCCTGACTGATAACTACTTTTTCGTTGCCATTTACTATAAAATAGCCACCGAAATCGTAACGACATTCACCGGTAGTTACATCAGGCATTTGTGTCAATACACATGCTTTTGAACGTACCATAATTGGAAGTTTACCAATGCAAACATTCGGAATAGTAATCTCGTTACGTTCAGTAATACCATCATCATTTATGACATCAGTTATGACATGAACGTCTACATATAAATTTGATGCATATGTTAAATTATTGATACGTGCAAGATTCGGAGTCATTAACATTTGAGAACCGTCAGAAGTTTGATATACCGGTTTAGTTAATGATGGTTGCATCACATTTAAGTTAATTTTATATTTGAAATCTGATAACTCTGGTGAATAATTATGATATACTTGAATTGAATTAAAGCCTTGAATAATTTGTATAAGTTTTTTATCGAGAAATTCATTGATACTTTCAATTTGATGCTTTACGAGTGTATTAGCAGAATCAGAACCTCCACTTTGGTTAAAGAATTTATCAAGAATTTCATCTGTTGGTAAATCATCTTCCATACGTATTTAAAACAGATAACAACGAGTTATTTATGTACTGTCTTAAAAAATATAAAATTCAAATTTTTAAGTGGTTTTTCCGTGATATGCATTTAAAAAAATATGCTTATTATGAGTAAGTGTAATAAAACCACGAATAATGAGTATATCTTTTGCAGTTACAGACTTTTCTACTGTAGATACATCTGCATTTACGGTTGGTGGTTATCAGTCATTTTATCCAACAAACTCTGGAAGTAATTTAGCCTATTTAATAGGTACGTCAAATCTTGATGGTAGCGGAAGTCCACCTTTTTTTGCAATTAATTATATTGATGTAAATAACAGTATTTTAACAAACAATTTAACAATTCTTAACAATGAAGGGTTAGGTGTAGGGTACATTGGTATAAATAATACAAATCCATTATATGAACTTGATGTAAATGGTGATGTTAATGTTAATGGTAATTTATATTACAATGGCACACTTGCAGGTTTATGGCAAAATAATGCGAACGGGTTATATCTGTTAAATACAAATATTGGTATTGGTACGAATAATCCATCGTATGCATTGCAAGTTGTTGGAAGTACATATATATCTGGTAATATTTATGCTTCAAATTTAAAACCGTCGGCATTTAGTGACACAACAATTGCATCAAATATAACAAGTGGTACATTATCTGCTGCACGATTACCGGCGACTACTGTAATTCCGAAAAGTTATGGAACTCCGGCATCAAATGTAGTTATTTATGTAGATTCGACAGGTAGATTATTAAGTGCTTCAAATGTCTTGACAACACTCTCTTTAAAACAAGTTATAGGATTAGCCGCATCTGCTTCAAATGACACAACTAATGCCTCAAATATTACAAGCGGCACTTTAAATTTACAACGTTTCCCAACAACAAATATTTTAAATTATGGTCAATTTGGTGCTTCAAATGTAGCTACACAGATTACCACAGATCAATACGGACGTGTAACAAATATAGTAAACTATCCAATAATATTAACAACTGATTCAATAACTGGATTATCTCCAGTAGCTACTGGCGGGGCATATAGTAATTTATATGCAACCCCATTTGCTTATTCTGCTTCAAATACTACTGTTTACAATGGTATTGGTAATCTTGGTATCGGTACAAATAGTGCAATTGCAAAACTTCACGTAGTTGGTGATATATTAGGTACAGGTAATTTATATGCTTCTAATTTGACTATTTTAGGTACAACTACTACAGTAAATGTGGTTACAAAAACAGCAGAAACCTTGCATATAGAAAATTCATATCTCGGACCAGCTATATATGTAAATCAGGATTATCCCGGAGTAACCGCAGAATTTTACAACAAATCAAACATTACTATGATACTTGATGCAACCGGTAATGTAGGTATAGGTACAAAAACTCCGGCATACACACTTGACGTTCATGGTGATGTTGGTATATCTGGTGATATTACTGCTGGAAATTTAGCTGCTTCTGCCTTTACTGATACTACAAATGCTGCAAATATTACTAGTGGCACATTACCAGTTGCTCAACTTCCTACTTCAGGTGTAACTCCTGCCGCATATGGTGGTTCATCATCTACTGTTGCTTTAAATGTAGATGCCGCAGGTCGCATAACATCTGCAACAAGTTATCCGATTTCAATTAGTGTAGGTCAAGTTACTGGTTTATCAGCGTCTTCTACAGTTGATACTACAAATGCAAATAATATTAACAAAGGTACTTTACCAGTAACAGTATTTCCAAGTGCTGATATTATTAATTCTGGACAATTTGGACAACAAGATTCTATTACACAAGTAACTACAGATCCATATGGTCGTGTATTATATATGCAAGAACAACCTATACAAATTATTCCAAGCCAAGTTATTGGTCTTGCGCCTTCAGCTACAACTGATACAACAATTGCGACAAATATTACAAGTGGTACATTACCGGCGGCACAATTGCCTTCAACAACTGTAAATGTTGGTACATATGGCGTTGCTGCTTCAAATGTTACTTTAACTATTGACAGAACTGGTCGTATTACAAGTGCAGCGAATGTATATACAAAAATTAATTATACTCAAGTTACTGGTCTTGCGCCTTCTGCGACAACTGATACAACTAGTGCGACAAATATTTCAAAGGGTACTTTACCTGCAGCAAGATTACCGGCGAGTGGTGTAACTGCATCTACATATGGTTCTGCAGCAAATAGTGTGCAAATTGCTGTTGATGCAACTGGTAGAATTACCGGAGCATCAAGTCCTGCTATACAAATTATGCCAACTCAAGTGACAGGTCTAGCTCCTTCCGCTACTACTGATACGACGAATGCGACAAATATTACAAGTGGAACTTTAGATGTATCGCGTTTTCCTACAACAAATGTGGTAAATTATGGAGTATACGGAAGTGCAAATAAAGTGGCACAAATAACTACAGATCAATATGGTCGTGTTGTCTCTTTAAACCCGGTAAACATTGCGATAGATCAAACTGCTGTATCTGGTTTAGCTGCATCGGCATCGAATGATACTACAAATGCAACAAATATTACTACTGGTACGCTATCTTATCAAAGAATGGATACAACAAATATTGCAAATGTTGGTCAATTTGGTACAGCAAGTTCATTACCAGTTATTACAGTTGATTCATATGGTCGTGTAACAAATGTAACTCCACAAATAATTAATATTGATGCTTCACAAGTTGTAACAGGTCTCGCGCCTTCAGCTACAACCGATACAACAAACGCTACAAATATTACAAAAGGCACTTTACCTGCGGCAAGATTACCAGCGAGTGGAGTGAGATCTAATTTATATAGTACAGTTGCATCAAATGTACAAATCTATATTGATGCCACTGGTCGTGTTATTGCTGCTTCAAATGTAGCTATACAAATTGTGCCAAGTCAAGTGACTGGTTTAGCACCATCTGCGACAACTGATACAACTGTTGCAGATAATATTACAAGTGGCACATTAAATTTAGATCGTTTACCTACAACAAATGTTACCAGTATAGGTCCATTTGGTGGACCAAATTCATTACCTGTTATTACTGTTGATGCATATGGTCGTGTGACTAATGTTACTACTCAACCAATTGAAATAGATGTATCAGAGGTAATTACCGGTCTTTCACCTTCGGCGACTATTGATACAACTATAGCCAGTAATATTAAATATGGAATATTACCCGCTACAGTATTACCAACAAGTGGAGTTCGATCAAATTTATATGGTACTGCTGCATCAAATGCAGTCATGTATGTAGATCAAACTGGTCGTGTTGTTGCTGCTTCAAATGTAGCTATTAAGATTATACCAAGTCAAGTGACTGGTTTAGCACCATCGGCTACTACTGATACTACAAATGCTACGAATATCAGAACTGGAGTGCTATCTTACCAAAGAATGGATACGACAAATGTAGCAAGTGGTACATATGGTTCAGCAAGTACAGTTGGACAAATTGTAGTAGATAATTGGGGTCGTGTTGTAAATGGTTCAGCGAATATACCAATAGGAATAGCTGCTGGACAAGTATCAGGTTTAGCTACAGTGGCAACATCAGGAGATTATGGTGATTTAATTAATACACCTTTTACATATTCACAAAACAGCACTACGACATATAATGGAAATGGTAATATTGGTATAGGTACAAATAATGCAGTAACAACATTACATGTAGTTGGTGATACTTATATTTCTGGAAAATTATATGCATCCAATCTGAGTATCATTGGTCAACTTACAACAGTAAAAGCTACACAAAGTAATATTAGTAGTAGTGTAGTTATACAAAACTTAACAAGTACACCTGCACTCAGTGTAACACAAGTTGTTCCAGGAGTTATTACTGAATTCTATAAAAGTGATTTATCAATCGTTATGCAACTTGATCAAACTGGTAATGTAGGTATTGGTACAAAGAATCCCAGTAAAACTTTATCAGTTGTTGGTGATATTGGTGCTACTGGTACTATAAGTGCAGCGAATCTAACAGTTACAAGTAATTTAACAGTTGACACCATAAGTGCTGGGAATTTAGTACCATCTGCTTTTATAGATACAACAAATGCATTGAATATTACAAGTGGTACACTATTAGCTTCTTTATTACCAACTAGTGGTGTTCGTTCAAACTTATATGGTATGGCGGCTTCTAATGCACAATTTTATGTGGATGCCACTGGTCGTATTGTTGCTGCTTCAAATGTAGCTATTAAGATTGATCGTACTCAAGTAATTGGTTTAGCCGCATCAGCATCAAATGATACAACTATTGCAGATAATATTACAAGCGGTGTTCTTAATTTAGCTCGTTTACCTACGACTAATGTTACTAGTGTTGGTTCATATGGAAACGCTAACACTTTACCAATAATTACAGTTGATCAATATGGTCGTGTCACAAGTGTAAGTACACAACAAATACAGGTAGATGTATCTGAAGTTATTACTGGTCTTGCTCCTTCTGCAACTATTAATACTACTATCGCCAGTAATGTAAAATATGGTTTACTACCAGCATCAGTGTTACCGCCAACTACTGTATCATCAAATTTATATGGTATGGCGGCTTCTAATGCACAATTTTTCGTTGATCAAACTGGTCGCATTGTAGCGGCTTCAAATGTAGCTATTAAGATTGATCGTACTCAAGTAATTGGTTTAGCCGCATCTGCATCGAATGATACAACCAATGCGACAAATATAACAAGTGGTACATTAAGTTTAGATCGTTTACCTACAACAAATGTTATAGTTCACGGCACTTATGGAACTCCAAATACATTACCAATAATTACTACTGATCAATATGGTCGTGTAATTAATGTAACTACACAACAAATACAAGTAGATGTATCAGAAGTTATTACTGGTCTTTCTCCTTCCGCGACTATTGATACAACTATTGCCAGTAATGTGAAATATGGTTTACTACCTGCATCAGTATTACCGCCAACTACCGTATCATCAAATTTATATGGTATGGCTGCGTCGAATGTACAATTCTTCGTAGACCAAACTGGTCGTGTTGTAGCGGCTTCAAACATAGCTATTAAGATTGATCGTACTCAAGTAATTGGTTTAGCGGCATCAGCATCGAATGATACAACGAATGCAACTAATATTATAACTGGAACATTATCAGCAGCAAGATTACCTATAGTAACAAGTGTAAGCTCAAATTTATACGGAACGGTGGCTTCCAATGCACAATTTTTCGTTGATCAAACTGGTCGTATTGTTGCTGCTTCAAATGTAGCTATTAAGATTGATCGTACTCAAGTGATTGGTTTAGCCGCATCTGCATCAAATGATACAACCAATGCGACAAATATAACAAGTGGTACATTAAATTTAGCTCGTTTACCTACAACTAATGTTACTAGTATAGGTCCATTTGGTAATTCAAATACATTACCTATTATAACAATTGATCAGTATGGTCGTGTAACAAGTGTAACTACACAACAAATACAAGTAGATGTATCAGAAGTTATTACTGGTCTTGCTCCTTCTGCAACTATTGATACAACAATTGCCAGTAATATTCAATATGGTTTACTACCAGATTCAGTATTACCACCAACAACTGTAAATTCTGGTAGTTATGGTATTGCTTCATCTAACGCATCTATTTATGTTGATCAAAATGGTAGATTACTTAGTGCTTCAAATGTAGCTATACAAATTATACCAAGTCAAGTAACAGGTCTTGCACCATCTGCGACAATTGATACAACAATTGCAACAAATATTAAAACAGGTACTGTCAATCTTGGATTACTTCCTACATCAAATATTGTTTCATATGGAACTTTTGGTAGCAATAGTTATAACACAAGAATAATAACAGATAAATATGGTCGTGTTACAAACGTAACATATCTTCCAATCGCAATTGCATCAAATGCAGTATCAGGTTTATCTACTGTAGCTGGTACTGGTTTATACAGTGATTTAATAAGTTCAAGTACACCATTTACATATTCTCCAACTGGAACAACATATTATAACGGTACAGGTAATGTTGGTATAGGTACAACAAATGCATCAAGTGCTTTACATGTAGTTGGTGATATTCTTTCAACAGGAAGAGTTACGGCGAATAATATTACAATAGTTGGAGAACTTACAACAGTAAATGTAACTACAAGTAATACCCAACAACTTGAAGTGATAAATAGTGGTCCAGGACCAGCTCTCATGGTTGCTCAACAGACTAATTCAGTTGTTTCACAATTCTATAATTACCAGGGACCTGTAATGACTATTGGGGGAAATGGTAATGTAGGTATAGGTACAACTACACCAACCAAAACTTTACATGTACAAGGTGATGCAAATATAACTGGAACAGTATCTTTACCTGGCACTATAAATATTAGTGGAATAACAAATATAACTGGTAATGCACAATTTAATACACCTGGAGTTACAGATTTTTACGGAATTACAAATTTACATAATAATACAAATATAAGTGGTCCATTAAATGTAACTGGTGCAGCTACTGCTAATTTTAATAGTATAGCTATAGCTGGTACTACAACTTTTAATGGTACTGCTACTATGAATAATGCAACCACTGTAAACAACAATTTAAGTGTAAGTGGTACTACAAGTTTATCTAGCAATCTTTCTGTGACTGGTATTGCAACCTTATCAAGCAATTTATCAGTTGCTGGTACAACAATACTCACTGGTGCAGCCACACTTAACAATAATCTTGCAGTTTCAGGTACAACAGTACTCACTGGTGTGACTACAATTAATAGTGCAACTGCTGTTAACAATAATTTAACTGTTGGAGGTACAACAAGTTTATCCAGCAATCTTTCTGTAACTGGTATTGCAACATTATCAAGTAATTTATCAGTTGCTGGTACAACAGTATTAACTGGCGCAGCTACTCTTAACAACAATCTTGTTGTTGCTGGTACTGCTATTATAAATAGTGCAACAGCTGTAAATAACAATCTCAGTGTAAGTGGTACAACTGCTCTATCAAGCAATCTCGCTGTAACTGGTATCGCAACATTATCAAGCAATTTAACAGTTGTTGGTACTACTATTCACACTGGTGCTGTTACTATAAATAATAACCTTGCAGTTAGTGGTACAGTAGCTTTATCAAGTAACCTTGCTGTAAATGGTATTACATCATTATCAAGCAATTTAACAGTTGCTGGTACTGCTACTATAAATAGTGCGACAGCTGTAAATAACAATTTAACTGTAAGTGGTACAGCATCTCTATCAAGCAATCTCACAGTTACTGGTATTACGACCTTATCAAGCAATCTATCTGTTGCAGGTACTACAATACTCACTGGTGCAGCTACACTTAATAACAATTTATCAGTTGCTGGTACTACTATTCACACTGGAGCTGTTACTATAAATAATAACCTTGCAGTTACTGGTACAACAGCTCTGTCAAGCAATCTATCAGTAAGTGGTATTGCAACCTTATCAAGCAATTTAACAGTTGCTGGTACGACTACCATGAATAGTGCAACAACTGTAAACAATAATCTCACTGTAAGTGGTACAACAGCTCTATCAAGCAACCTCTCAGTTACTGGTATTGCGACCTTATCAAGCAACCTCTCAGTTGCTGGTATAACGGTACTTACTGGTGCAGCTACTCTTAACAACAACCTTGCCGTTGCTGGTGCAGCTACACTTAATAACAATCTTGCCGTCGCTGGTACAACAGTATTGACTGGCGCAGCTACACTTAATAACAATCTCACAGTTG
>Ga0214175_1000108_pt1 | contig 29916 bp, 19 predicted proteins | sample TroBogEpilimnion_17_FD_153013 | JGI IMG/M metagenome (GOLD analysis project Ga0214175, IMG submission 153013) | Freshwater microbial communities from Trout Bog Lake, WI - 09AUG2007 epilimnion | ecosystem: Environmental > Aquatic > Freshwater > Lake > Epilimnion/Euphotic zone | place: Trout Bog...
CGCGAGCCGCTGGCGACGGCTTCGAGTTTAAAGTTCAGGCGCGAGGCTGACATGCAGTCCTTATCGGTAGGTGGCTATGTCCCGCTTGTAAAGGCATGATGCGAGGGTATAGCCCTTCATTGCAGCCCTTAACGTAACTGGTCATCCGGTTACAGCGCTTAACAGGTTAGTTCCCCAAGCCCGTTGGACTTAGGTAACTAGCCTGAGAGGCCTCAGGTTGTTTAAAGGCTACAGAGTCTCCGACTAGCTGAGTCGATTGGCCGCACAAACGAGGGCTTTGAGTCCGGCAAGCTCGATGTTGGGGTCGATCCCACAACCCCATACCGTGCGACCGTCTTGGCTTTGTAAAGCAACGTAGGCGGCAGCGAGGGACTCTGAGCCCGCAGAAAGGGCATGAGAGCGGTAGTCTTTTAATTTAAAATCAGCCCAACCTTGTTTCGCTAAGGCGTGTACGAGGGCACTGATGGGGCCATTGCCTTCGCCTTGAAGGGTGTATTTCTGGTCGCGGTAGAGTACATCCGCTTGGCAACGGACCGATTCTTTAGAAAGCGTTTCGGTTCGGAAGTCCAGCAGCGCTAAAGGCCGTGAGACATTGACGAATTCAGCCCGGAATTTATCCGCAATTTCCTGCGGTGAAAGTTCTTTGCCTAATTTATCGGCGTATTGCCCGATCAAGTTGCCCACTTCGGGGTGCATGAGTTTAGGTAAGTCGAAACCAAACTCGCGATCGAGTACATAGGCCACTCCACCTTTGCCGCTTTGCGAATTGATGCGGATGATGGCTTCGTATGAACGACCAATATCCATGGGGTCAATCGTCAGGTAGGGTACATTCCAGAGGGCATCGGTGCCTTGTTTAGCTCGGCGATCCATGCCTTTTTTAATCGCATCTTGGTGCGACCCCGAGAACGCCGTGAAGACTAAGTCGCCGCCGTAAGGGTGGCGCTCGTGGACGCTCATGCGTGTGCAACGCTCGTAGACTTCGCGGATTTTGGGCAGGTTGCTGAAATTGAGGTGCGTCTCAATTCCATGTGAAAACATGTTTAAAGCTACCGTCACGATGTCGAGGTTGCCAGTGCGTTCGCCATTACCGAACAACGTGCCCTCGACGCGGTCGGCACCTGCCAGCAAGGCCAATTCTGTAGCGGCCACGCCCGTGCCCCGGTCATTGTGCGTGTGCAGTGAAATCACCGCCATGTCACGGTTGCTGAGGTGGCGGCAGAACCACTCGATCTGGTCGGCATGCGTATTAGGCGTGCCCGCTTCGACCGTCAGGGGTAAGTTGAGGATGATTTTGCGTTGGGCCGAGGCACCCCAAGCTTGGGCGACGGCTTCGCAAACTTGCAGCGCATATTCTGGTTCCGTGAGAACGAAAGTCTCAGGGCTAAATTCCAACTGCCATTCGGTTTGAGGGAGTTGGCTGGTTAATTCGCGAATTAATTTCGCGCCTTGGACTGCCATCTCGAGCACTTGTTCTTTGGATAGACCGAAGACAATCTCACGCTGTGCTGGATTGGTGGGCGTATAGAGGTGGACGATGGCTCGACGGGCTCCTTGTAACGAGGCGATGGTGCGACGAATTAAATGTTCGCGTGCTTGGACGAGGACTTGGACGGAGACATCGTGGGGAATCAAATCCTTTTCAATTAACTCGCGGGTGAAGTTGAATTCCGTGTCCGAGGCGGAAGGGAAGCCGATTTCGATTTCTTTAAACCCAATTTCGCAAAGCAGACGGAACATCTCGTGCTTCTCGGCCACACTCATCGGGATGGCGAGGGCTTGGTTGCCGTCGCGGAGGTCGACCGAGCACCAGCGGGGGGCGTGGGTGATTTGGGCGTCGGGCCAGCGACGATCAGGAAGGCGGACCGCTTGGAAGGGTCGGTATTTAGGCTGAACTTGGGCCATGGGGGTCGAGAAAGGTAGGAGAGAGGGAGGGGGCAGGCGAGCGTGCTTTGGTAGCGAAGTTATAAAATAAAAAACCCACCTGGAAGTCCGGGTGGGTTGTCAAAAGGAAGCAAAACCCGGACTTAGGCGTCTGGCTTGGTCTTTGGAAGCTTGGTCACGCGCTTGATGTCCTTGAGGGCACCGCGTTTCTTCAATAATTCCACGCGCTCAAAGCGCTTGAGGACATTGCGCTTGGCTCCCGAGGAGGCGGCGCTGGATTTAAAACTGTTATGCTGAGTCATGGCCAGGAAGGTCGTTAGGGATTGGAGCAAAGGGTCTCAGGGGCGGGGGGCAAGGTTAAAAGCAGGTGTTTTAGAGGGAGTTTTTGACCTCTAAACGGGGCAGGGGCGTAGGTATTGAGCAGAGGCGTCGCGGTTAGGGGCTTGATGGTCAGAAGGCGCAAGGTAACAAGAGGTTATGGCCCGTGCTTACCCCGATTACATTGTCGGTCGGAAAAAATCACACGTGGAGAGCCGTTTTTTGGAAAGGCTCATCAGGGAGTTGCCCGACAACTATGTTATTCTGCCAAGTTTGGAAATAGCACCGCAGGAAGGTATCTCCGAGAGCGAAGCTGACTTTATTGTGCTACATAGTCGGGGACGACTGTTATTAGAAATAAAAGGCGGGCAGTGGAAGCGAGAGTTGGGAGCTTGGTATCGTTTAGACCACGGGCAATGGGTGGCGGAATGGAAGTGTCCTTTTCACCAATGTCGGACTAATTCCTATTCCATTCGCAATCAGGTACGCGAAGCCTTTCCCAAGGACTCCCTTGAGGCTAAGTCGCTCTTTGGGCGAGCGGTGGTATTTCCTAATTTCGTCGCCACCTTCACGACGGGAGAGTTCGCGAACGAAATGTTTTTAGATCAGCAAGATTTAACGGGCGAAGGCAGTTTGCTCCATGCCTGCGAAAGGCTTTTTGATTTTGCAGAGGAGCAGTATCGACTGGCCCGGCAGAAAAAAGTAGTCGAAAAGGCCGAGAAACAAGAGAAACGATTAGCTAAAACGGAAGGCCGGGAGGCTCGGGAGATTCAGCCACCTCCGTTGGAGAGCTTTGAACTTCCGGCGACGCTGACAATGGAGCAAGTGATGAATGTCGCGCGGGCATTGCGTCCGGATATCAAACCAGTTGCCAGTCTTTCAGTCGCTGACCTAGAGCAGGTTTTGCGACAACTTTCGAAATCTCAATTGCGAGTCCTCGATACTGTGGAGAAGAGCAAGCGTCTGCGGGTCTTGGGTGGGCCGGGTTCTGGGAAAACCTTGTTAGCGTTTGAATCGGCCCGTCGCGCTTTAGCCGATCAAGCCCAAGCTAAGGTTGGTTTGGTATGTTTTAATCGCAGCTTAGGAGGTTTCTTGGCGGACGTTGCAAGGCAGGAGAAAATGGCCAATGTGCGGGCAGGTTCCTTCTACACGCACATCGATGCATTATTGGGAGCTGAAACGGAGGTGCAGGCTGAAACGGAATATTATACCCAACGGGTAAGCCAAGCGATTGCCCAAGCACGCCAACTTCCCGAAACGGAAAAATTTGACGTGCTCATCGTTGATGAGGGGCAGGATTTTCGGGATAGTTTGCCCCGACTACAATTGCTTGATGCCTTGCTTAAAGGAGGATTAGCCAAAGGTCGCTGGCGTTGGTTTGAAGACCCGAATCAGTATTTAAGTCCTCCCGCGGTATCACAGCCTGAGGAACTTCTCCAAGAGCTGAATGAAGTCATTGATGATGCAGGAGTAACCGAGGTGACTGGTAATTGGCGCAATACCGAGGAGATTATCGAACGTGCTTGTGCGGCTTTGGGGGTCGCACATGAAACTGATGACTTAGGGATGCACGGTCCTAGGGTGGAAAGTGCAGTCTATCAACCCGGCAAAGAGTTAGCCCTCTTGGAGGCCGTTTTAGCCAAGCATGTTTCGAAAGAAATTAATGACGGAAAATATGCGGCTTCTAATGTGGTCATTTTAAGTATGCGCGGAGGGCATAAGGCCTTGTTTGAGGGCGTAGCGGAATTAGGAGGGTTTGCCTTGGAGCCTTATGACGTGACCAAACCAGCCTCTCCTGGTGTGGTGCGTACTTCTTCAGTTTATAAATTTAAAGGCATGGAGTCGCACGTGGTCATCCTTGTTGATGTCGATCACTTAGACGATGAGCGCACCCGCCGTAAGGCTTACGTGGGGATGACGCGGGCCCGTTATAAACTTATTATTTTGGGAGCGGCGGCCCCTTTGCAGCAGATTTTTGCCGTCTAGACGACCCGAAGGCTTAACGCACTAGACAGGGTTTCTTTGGATCAAACTTCCAGTTGGGCAGGAGGAACTGCATGGCCACCGCATCGTCGCGGGCTCCGCTGGGGAGTTTTAAGTAAAGATCGTGGGCTGCGGCGAGTTGGTTTGGGTCGATGGTAATACCGAGTCCTGGTTGTTGGGGCACGCGGACTTTGCCCTGTTTAATTTGGAGCGGGTCGCGGGCTAAGCGTTGGCCCTCTTGCCAAATCCAGTGCGTGTCCATGGCGGTGACTTGGCCTGGCGCAGCGGCTCCGACATGGGTGAACATCGCGAGCGAGATATCGAAGTGGTTGTTCGAGTGAGAGCCCCAAGTGAGTCCGTGCTTTTGGCAAACCTCGGCCACCTTGACCGAACCTTCCATGGTCCAAAAATGTGGGTCAGCTAAGGGGATGTCGACGGCTTGTAATTTTAAGGCATGGCCGAGCTGACGCCAGTCGGTAGCAATCATGTTGGTCGCTGTGCGTAAGCCCGTGGCTTGGCGGAACTCGGCCATGATTTCTCGTCCCGAGAAACCCGCTTCTGCACCGCAAGGATCTTCAGCGTAAGCGAGGACGCCTTTTAATTGACGTCCATAGCGAATGGCTTCGCTCAGCGACCAAGCTCCATTGGGATCAAGGGTGATTTGTGCTTCAGGAAAACGGCGGGCGAGTGCTTGGATAGCGAGCACTTCTGACTCCCCGGCGAGCACGCCTCCCTTTAATTTAAAATCTTGGAAGCCATAACGCTCTTGGGCGGCTTCCGCTTGGCGGACGATGCTTTCGGGGGTGAGGGCTTCTTCGTTGCGTAGGCGATGCCACGCGATGGCGGAGGTGGCTTCATCGCGGTAGGCTAAGGTCGTTTTCTTGCGATCGCCGATGTAGAATAAATAACCCAACATCTGCACCTCGGAGCGGAGTTGACCTTGACCGAGGAGGGCGGCCACCGGAACTTGGCGGTGTTGGCCGAGTAAGTCGAGGAAGGCAGCTTCGAGGGCGGTTACCGCATGAATGGTAATGCGCAGGTCGAAAGTTTGTAGTCCGCGCCCGCCCGCATCGCGCTCGGCAAAAGTTTGATTCACTTGCTCAAGAAGGGAGCGAAAATCTCCGATTGGCTTACCCAATAATAGCGGTTTAGCATCTTCGATGGTTTGACGGATTTTTTCACCACCGGGGACTTCGCCGAGTCCCGTATGTCCGGAGTTATCTTTGAGGAGGACGATATTGCGGGTGAAAAAAGGGCCGTGGGCACCGCTCAAGTTGAGTAACATGCTATCATGACCGGCGACGGGGATAACTTGCAATTCGGTGATGAGAGGGGTCGACATAGAGACGTTTTAGGAAGTTGGAGCGTTGCGAGTGTTTTTGGTCCAGAAGACGAGGACAGCGGCGAGGATGGAAGTGATGGTCAGACCATAGAGTCCACCTTGAATCGAACCTGTGTGGGTTTTGAGCCAACCGAAAGTATAGGGGGCCACAAAGCCTCCAAGGTTACCGAGGGAATTGATCAGGGCGATGACTCCGGCGGCGATGCGGAAGTCGAGGTAGCCTTGAGGGATGGGCCAGAAGAGCGAAGCGGCAGATTTAAAGCCTAGGGCGGCGAAGCAAATGGCCACGTATGCAAAGACCGCATTGCCAGTCGTGGCGAGGTACATGCCCAGGGCCGCAATCAGCAAGGCGGCGGCAACCCAAGCTTGGGGATGTCGCCAGCGACTTGCAGCCAAGGCCGCAAAGTACATACCGATGATGGAGATTAACCAAGGTAGCGAATTCAGCCAGCCCACTTGGCTTTCGGTTAGTTGTCCCATTTGCCGAATGATGCTGGGCAGCCAAAACGTCGCGGCGTAAATAGTTAGCTGAATGGCAAAATAAATTCCGCAGAAGAGCAGGATTTGCCAATCCAGCAACATTGCTAAAGTCACACGGGGACGTGTCCCGGCATCTTGGGTGCTTAAGGATGTTTGGAGGGCTGACTTTTCTTCGGTCGAAAGCCATGTGGCCGCTTGGTAGTGTGTATCGAGCCAGTACCACGTCACCACCGCCATCACGACGGAAAAGATGCCTTCAATGCCTACCATCCATTGCCAACCTTTGAAGCCAAGACCATGGCAATGTAATAACATCCCGGAAAGCGGTCCGGAGAGAATGGAGCCGATGGCGGAGCCGCTGAGGAAGATTGCCATCGCTTTGCCGCGTTCCGATGCCGGGAGCCAGCAGGTTAAATAAAAAATCACGCCTGGGAAGAAGCCAGCTTCCGCTGCTCCGAGGCAAAAGCGTAACCCGTAGAAAACCGAAACATCGTGGACCAGAGCCATTGAGGCGGCGAGGAGTCCCCAGATGAGGGCGATGAAAGCGAGCCAACGCGGGGCGCCGATTTTTTGCAGGATGAGGTTCGAAGGGATTTCGAAGAGCGCGTAACCGATGAAGAATAGGCCTGCCCCCAAGCCGTACGCCTCGTCGTTTAAGCCCGTTAAATCGGTCTGTAACTGCTCTTTGATAAAACTAATATTAACGCGGTCGAGGTAGTTGACCACGAACATCACCAGGAACAGGGGCAGGACGCGCCATTTGATTTTGGCCACAGCCGTGTCGAGATTGGAAGCAACGGCGGGCATCGCGCGGCGGACTTACTGCGGACCGAGAACCTGCATTAACTTCGCTAAACTGGCGGCCTCTTCGGAAGTCAGGTCAGTGAGCGGGGCTCGCACGGGACCCGCATCGTGTCCGGCAATTTTGGCCCCTGCTTTGATAATACTCACCGCATAGCCAGCTTTGCGATTACGCAGTTCTAAATAGGGCAGGAAGAAAGTATCCAGCAGTCGATTGACCGTAGTGTGGTCGTTACGACTCACCGCTTGGTAGAATTCGACCGCGGTTTTGGGAATGAAATTAAAGACTGCCGAAGAGTAGACTGGCACGCCCATGGCTTTGTAGGCCATCGCGTAGACTTCTGCGGTGGGCAGACCGCCGAGGTAACTGAGGCGATCGCCGAGTCGACGGCGAATCGAAACCATCAGTTCAATTTCACCGAGGCCGTCTTTGTAGCCGATGAGGTTAGGGCAGGCGGCGGCGAGTTTTTCGAGGTGATGAGCTTGGAGTCGGCAAACATTCCGATTGTAGACGATGACACCGATTTTGACGGCTTTGCAGACTTGTTCAACGTGGGCAGCTACTCCGTCTTGATGGGCTTCAGAAAGGTAGTGCGGTAGTAAAAGAATGCCTTTGGCGCCGAGCCGTTCGGCCTCTTGGGCGTATTGAATGGCCACGCGCGTGGGACCGCCTGCACCAGCGAGGATAGGGACGACGCCTTGGCAGGTTTGGACGGCGGTGCGGATGATTTGCGAATACTCGGTTGGCTCGAGGGAGAAAAACTCACCCGTGCCCCCTGCCGCGAACAAGGCCGTGGCTCCATAAGGGGCGAGCCATTCCAGACGGCGGGCATAAGTGTCCGCACGAAAATCCCCGTTAGGTGCAAAGTCAGTAATGGGGAAGGAAAGTAAACCCGAGGAGATAGTCTGTTTTAGTTCTTGGGGCGACATAACAAAGGGAAACTTAAAGTGGGCAGAGGATTGGTGACTGGCAAGCGTTCCTGAAAAGGCTAGAAATCAGGGTGAAAGTTGGGCGATGAGTTTTAAGGTTTCTTGTGGGTTTTGATGGGTGCCGGCCGCACTCTGAAGTCCAGGCGGTAGTTGATCGAGGGCCATCGCTTTTAATTCGGTCAGACGATTTTTTAAATTTTCGAGGGGACCGAGTGGAGCCGAAGCTTCGGCCCAGACATCGTAGACAGCGATGACTTGGCCCGGCTCATCGCCATCGACTTCGCCTTCACCCACTTCATAGCCACAGTCGAGTAATTCGTCCCAGACATTAGCGTCGATTTCAAAAAGATCCTCGAGCGAGTAGAGGCGCAGTCCAGCCATCCATTGGTCCAAGAGCGTAAAGGCGGCTCGGTGGTCGTCGTGAATTTCGGTGAAGGTGGTGTTAATGCCCACGGCAATGAGCATTTGCCCCTCGACGACTTCGCCGATTTTTGGGCCATCTAGGTTTTCAGACATTTCGGACATAAGTAAATTTGTGTTTGGTTGGATGAGGGAGGCGATGGAAAAGAGGCTGGAAGATATTAGGGGTCTAAGCTTCAGCCGACATCGCTTGGCCAGCGAGAAAGCCAGTTGTCCAAGCGTTTTGAAAATTGAAGCCGCCTGTGACGCCGTCGACATCGATGACTTCGCCTGCAAAGTAGACATGGGGGCAGCAGCGGCTCTCCATCGTTTGGAAATTAATTTCAGAAAGTTTCACGCCACCGCAGGTTACGAATTCATCTTTATAGGTGCTCTTGCCCTGAACTTGGAAAGAGGACTGATGGAGCATTTGGCAGAGGTTTTGTAGCATGGCGTTGCTCACGTGAGCCCAAGGCGTGGTTAAGGGAACGCCCCGATGGGTTAAAAGACGTTCCCAAAGCCGCTGGGGTAACTCTACCGGGCTAAAGGTGTTAATTTGTTTACGTGGCTGCGTTTGGCGTAGGTCGCTGAGGTGGGTTTGCAGGGCGGTCAGCGTTAAGGATGGGACCCAGTTTACGTACAATTCGAAGGCGTAATTTTTTTCGGCTAGGATACGCGCACCCCAAGCAGAGAGTTTTAGAATCGCGGGACCGCTTAGGCCCCAGTGGGTAATCAGCAACGGACCTTCGGAGGTTAATTTGGTCCCGGGGATTTGCAGGGCGACTTTTTCGACGGAGAGTCCCGAGAGGTCGGTGAGGCGACTATCTTGAATATTAAAAGTAAATAACGAGGGCAGTGGGGGAATGATGGTGTGACCCAAGGTCGCGGCGATGGTTAGGCCTGCCGATGATTTATTGCCGCCCGTGGCAAAGAGGACTCGATCCGTCAGCACCGTTTCGCCCGTAGTGAGTTGTAATTGCAAGCCAAGGGCGGAGCGCGTTAGCGAAGTTACGCCCGTGTTGAGGCGAATTTTCACGCCGGCAGCCCGGGCGGCTTGTAGCAGGCATTCAACGATACTACTAGAATCATCCGAGATGGGGAACATGCGCCCATCGGCTTCGGTTTTAGTCGCCACGCCGCGCTCTGCGAACCAAGCAATCGTATCGCGGGGTTGAAAACGGTGGAAGGCTCCGAGTAATTCCCGTCCCCCACGAGGGTATTTTTCCGCCAAGGTGCGGGGTTCGAAGCAGGCATGGGTTACGTTGCAACGCCCGCCCCCAGAAATGCGTACTTTAGCCAGTAAGTGGGAGGTCGCCTCGTAGAGGGTCACTTCGCCCCGACCGCGCAGTCTTTCGGCACAGGTGATGGCGGCGAAGAAGCCTGCGGCTCCGCCTCCGACAATCGCAATACGTCTGGAAACTGACACATCCGCCACGCTGAGGGGGTGACTGGGTATGTCAAAAGGTAAGAATCAAGGTGGCAACTTATCTATAAACAGTTTGTCTAAAATTCTCATGGACCTCGTGAAAAAATGCCTCGTCGTGTTGCTGGCTGTTTGGGGTGGAGGTGTGCTGGCGGCCCCTGTAGAGCCGCTTTTTCAGAAAGATAATTTAGTGGCGTGGTGTATTGTACCTTACGATGCCAAGCATCGTAACGCAGAGGAGCGTGCGGTGATGTTGGAGCAATTAGGAATTCATAAGTTTGCTTATGACTATCGCCCCGAACACATCGCTCATTGGGAGGAGGAGTTGGCGGCGTTGGAAAAGCACCACATCGAATTAGTCGCTTGGTGGTTTCCAACCGAGTACAATGAGGAAGCCAAAGCCGCGTTAGCTTTGTTCAAGAAGCACGCCCTTAAGCCTCAACTTTGGGTGACAGGACATGGCGGCAGTGTGCAGGTCAAGGATGCGACTGAGCAGGCCGCACGCGTGGTGCAGGAAGTAAAGCGACTAAAACCCATTTGCCTCGCGGCCGCCGAGATTGGTGCTAAGGTGGGACTCTATAATCATGAAGGTTGGTATGGTGAGCCCGAGAATCAGTTACTGATTTTAAAGGCCCTCCAAACTGAGGGGGTAAATAATGTCAGTTTGGTTTATAACTTTCACCATGGGCATGGGCAGTTGGAGCGGATTGCGAAACTGCTCCCTCAACTCGCTCCGTACTTATCCTGCATTAATTTAAATGGGATGGACGTTGATGGCCCGGCTAAGGGTCGGATGATTTTACCATTGGGTGTGGGGACGCACGATCTCACTCTTTTACGAGCCGTGCGGGCCAGTGGTTATGCAGGGCCTATTGGCATCATGAATCACACGACCGAATTTGATGCCCGTGCACGTTTAGAGGATAATCTCGATGGCCTAAAGTGGTTAACGTTACAGTTGGATGACGCCTTAGTTCCGCCCAAGCCCAAGTATCGCACCCTTAAGGAAGAAGTGCCTAAGGCCAGTCTTCCGAAAGGTCCGACTCCTGCAGCCTTTGCTCCTAATTTAATCCCGTTGCGTGCTGAGGACAACGAGTGGGCCAAGGAGTTTGTGAACCGCGACCGTATTTTTGATTTTTACGCCAAACAAGCTTACGCATTCCGTGGGGTGCAACCACCGCCAGCACTCTTGCCAGAATATCCTGGTTTAGACGGCGGCAAGCAAGGGCACTGGGGGAATCAAAATGATGCCGTTACATGGCGCGATGGTCGTTGGGGTGCGGCGGATAAAGGCGTTTTATTTAGCGGTGTTTTTCGGGGAGACGGTTTGACGATTCCCAAAGCCGTGTGGGTGCATCAGGGCCAACGTAATGCAGTGTTCGATCCATTATCGCTTACCTTCCCCATCGAATGGTCAGGTAATTTTTTGAAGTTAGGTGACATGCGTCACGGGTTTAACCTCGGAGCTTCGATGGGCGGTCCAGTGGTGCGTAAAACGGTGACGCCAGTGAAAGAGCCTCGCGCTAATCAGGCTTACCACGGTTTCTATCGTCACGGCGAACAAGTGATTTTTAGTTATGCCATCGCGGGACATGAGTATTTGGCTACGGCATGGGAAGGTCAGCAAGAGCCCGAAAAATTGGCAAGTTTGACCAAGGGTGGGCCAACGCAATGGCCTCAATGGTTAGAAACTAAAGGTGTCCTCGGGCAGCAGCAGCCCTTTGCGACGGATCATATAGGTGTGCCAGAGAAGAATCCCTATGGAACGCTTTTCTTTATTACTGGAATCGACTTTTTTAAAGATGGTTCCGCTGCGGTATGTACGATGACAGGGGAAGTCTGGCTCGTGCGGGGGATTGATGCTGATTTGCAGCACGTGAAGTGGAAGCGCTTTGCCACCGGATTGCACCATGCCTTGGGGGTTAAAATTATTGACGATAAGGTTTATGTTTTGGGACGAGATCAAATCACCCGACTGCATGATTTGAACGGAGATGATGAGGCTGATTTCTATGAGTGCGTTACCAATGCCATGACCACGTCGCCTGGCGGGCATGATTTCATTGTGGGATTAGAGGTGGATGCCCAAGGACGTTTTTACACGGCGTCGGGCAATCAAGGCATCTTGCGTTTAACTCCTCCGAATAAAGTGGAAGTCTTAGCCACTGGCCTGCGCAATCCGAATGGCATCGGCGTGACGGAGGATGGGCACTTGGTGACATCGCAAGGCCAGGAAGGAAATTGGACTCCTGCTTCCGCACTTTTCCAAATTGAAGTTGGCCGTAATGAAGGCGGACATTTTGGGGCGGGTGGCCCACGTAAGGATGTTCCTAATTTATTGCCTTTGTTACAGCTCCCCCGTGGGGAAGATAATTCCTGTGGCGGGCAGGTTTATTTGTCGGCCAAAAATTGGCCTAATTTTAAGGGTAATAATAATTTAGTACACCTGTCCTTTGGGACTGGCAGTGCTTGGATGGTGACGCGTCAGTTGGTCGACGGAGTTTGGCAAGGGGCGGCGGTGAAGCTCAGTGGTAATTTTGCCGCTGGAGCGCAACATGCCCGCTTTAACCCCGTCGATGGGCATTTATATGTGAGTGGGATGGTCGGATGGGGGAGTTATGCACCGCGTGATGGAGCTATCGATCGACTACGCTACACGGGTGGCGCCGTGCCGGTGTTGGTGGGGCACGAAGTGCGCGATAATGGGGTACTCCTTCATTTTCATCAGCCGTTAGAGACCGCTGCGGCAACTGAGCTGAAGCACTACTTTGCCCAAACTTGGAATTACCGTTACAGTGCGGCTTATGGTTCGCCCGAGTTTTCGGTACGCTATCCAGGGGTGGTGGGTCACGATATCTTAGCGATTCGCAGCGTCCATTTATTAGATCAGGGTAAAACCCTTTTTGTGGAAATTCCTCAAATCTCACCGGCTAACCAAGTGCACCTGCATGTGCCTGTAACCGCTGAGCGGGAGCAGGATGTCTTCCTGACGGTGCATAACTTAGGCGAACCGTTTCGAGATTACTCTGGTTATACCAAAATCATGAAGGAGCACGTGCACGTAGGGGTCGATACCTCGACGGGCAAAATTCAACCAGTACGCTGGGAAACGGAAGTTTGTGGTCAGCCTGCCCATGAGATTTATTTAGCTACGGCGACGGGGTTGCAATTTGCCCAGAAAACTCTGCACGTGAAGGCCGGAGAAGGTGTCGCCTTAACTTTAGAAAACCCGGATAGCATGCCGCATAATTGGGTGCTAATGCAGGTTGGGACCGAAGCGAAAGTGGGAGATTTGGCCAATCGAATGGTCGCAATGCCCGATGGTTATGCCCGTCACTATGTGCCCGAAAGTCAGGACGTGATTTGTCACACCCGACTCCTCGAGCCAGGTAAGAAGACCACGATTTACTTCAACGCCCCGAAGCAGCCTGGCAACTACCCTTACTTCTGTTCCTTCCCAGGACATTGGCAACTCATGCGTGGGACATTGATTGTCGAATGATTCTAGTTTTCGATCACAGCGGAGCAGACTAACTCCATAATACGCGTGAGTGAATAGCCCTCGTTGAAAGGATTTTTGGGGTAGGGCGTGGGGGTCGTGCGCCGGGGATTTTTTTCCAAGGGCTGGGGGAGTCGAGTGAGCGCTTGGCTGTATTGTCCATCGTTGCCGCCGAGTTTATAGATGATTAAATCCAGCGAAGGAATGACATAGAGGCAAAAGCCGCCCGCACCTGATTTATAAAAGGCGTCGTGAGGCACGCCGGCCACGTGGCCATCGGCGTTGTGTTCAAATTGAAGGGAGAACGGACCATGAGGATTGTAAGGCGAAGCCTCGTGGCATTGTTGAATATAAGCAGCGGGCACGAGCTGTTGTTGTTCCCAGCGTCCTTGGTGAAGCAGACAGTAAGCAAACCGTAACGCGTCGGTCGCATGCAGGGCGGTGCTGCCTGCTCCATTAACGTGGGTCATCGTAATGTCGCCACGATAGAGGCAATAACTCCACTGACCCCAGCCCATGGGTTGGGCGAGTTTGCGTTGAATGTAATCTTGCAACTCTTGTCCAGTTACGTGGCGTAAGACGATGGAAGCAATGTGTGGTGAAGGGGAGGAATAGGAGTAGCCTGCACCTGGGGCGCACCACAGGGGCGTGCGCAGGGAAGATTGGTCAAGGTTGCGTATATCTTGCCCAGGAACGGGCTGCAGCGGAACCGTCTCACCTTTGACCACACCTGGAGAAGTCCCTTCGCCGTGGAAGCCTGCCGACATACAAAGCAATTGCCCTAGAGTGATGTCTGCTTTGCGCGGATCATCGAGCGGGAAGGCTTCAGGCAGGAACTCCGGGGTAAAAACTTTTTGGTTTAAGCCTTGAGGGAAACGGGAGGCGAATTCTTGGAGTATGATGCCGCAAGCAATACTCGTGAACGCTTTGCCCGTGGAGGCCATGTCTGGGTTGGCGTTGCGGTGAGCCAGTCCGAAATATTTTTCATAAACCAAGTAACCATGGCGTACTACTAGTAAGCCTCCGTTAGGCGTGGTGTGTTCCGTGGCGGCGTAAGCCCCTTCTAGCCGGCCGAGGTCCATGCCCGCCAAACGGCGAATGGAAGTGGCGTCATCCAGTTGCCGCCACCCCCCTTGGTTATCGGGCGGGGGGAAGTAATCGGCTCCCTGTAAGACGAGGGCGGAACCAAAAAGAAGGCCTAAAATGAGACGTGGCATAAAAGGTTGGGGTGGCAGTTAGGTCAGAAAAATAGCACAAAGGTTCCATGATTTAAGGCTGGGGTAGTGGAATAGCCTCTGAGGAGGCTTGTAAATTATGATAAGAAGAAAAGGATGTTAGGACTTGCTCCTCAACATGCGCCACCTCTTCAAGACGATGCTTTTTTTGGTTTATGCCATTGGGGTAAGTGCCGTCGATACTCCGGCCGAAAAACCCACTACTGTGGCGAAGAAAGGTTTTGGATTAGCGGAGCATAAGGACATGGATGCCCATCACCTTGAATTGCTCAAGGTGGGTTGGTATTATAACTGGGGAGAAAGTACCAAGTTGCACACCAGCGTTGAATTTGTGCCCATGGTTTATTCCGCGCATCGTGAGGCCCCCAAAAGCTCCTGTAAGTTTTTACTGGGTTTTAATGAACCCGATCATCCCAAGCAGGCTAATATGACGCCTGGAGAGGCTTTGGAAAAATGGCCTAGCCTGGTGAGTAAAACCCAATTTATGGTCGCCCCTGCTTTAGCGGGCAGTCCTTTGAAGAGTGAATGGTTAGCCGCCTTCTTGAAGCCCGACCCAAAGGTCGACGCCATCGCACTGCATTGGTATAAAGGCGCTGATGCCGCCCGCTTTATTAAGGACCTCGAAGAAATTCATACTCGTTATAAAAAGCCGATTTGGGTGACCGAGTTTGCACCCCAGACGGCGGCAGATTCTGCGGAAAACCCCACGAAGTTTTCGCAAGCCAAGGTTAATGCCTTTATTGAGGAAACCACCGCCTTCATGGAAAAAACTTCATGGGTGCAGCGTTATGCTTGGCATCACTCGGGAGTCGGCACCTCGGCGCTCTTTACGAAAACAGGTGAACTGACGGAGACGGGTAAAGCTTATGCGGCGGTAAAGAAATAGTGCGACAACGCCGCGCTGACTGGACTCCATGCTTCGCTGGTGGGGGTGGAACTAGTCCTTGGCGGTGCTGTCTTAAAATCATACCCTTTTCTCCCTTGTCTATGTTTTCGTCGAAATTGCCTCTTGTTCTTTTAACTAGTTTGCTTGCGGTGACGATGTTCGCTGCCGACCCAGTTGGCTTCGAATTAGTAACCAAGGCCGATCAAACGGAAGTGAAGTACCAAGGTAAAATCGTGGCCTCTTACCTGACGGCTAACGACACGAGTAATGGGGCTCGGGCGAATGAGACTTATAAACCTTATTTAAGGATTGTCGATCCTACCACCGAGGAGGCCATCACGAAGGGGCCAGGGGGAACTTACACCCACCACCGCGGAATCTTTTTTGGGTGGATGCGTATTGGGTTAGAAAATCAGCGCATGGACTTTTGGTCCATGGGAGCAGGGCGCCAAATTCACACTGCGTTTAAAGAACAAAGTGCACAGGCACAGGGAGCGAAGTTAGTTTCGCTGATTGATTGGAAAATGCGGAATGGTCAATTGGTCGTGAGCGAGGAACGTACGATGAGCTTTGCGGCGTTGGCGGCTCCAGGTTTTTTACAAGTTGATTTTGCCACGACGATTACGGCCGAGGCTGGGGATTTAAATTTGGAAGCCGATCCCGAGCATGGCGGCGTGCATTATCGGGCGCCCGAAGAAGTCGATGGCACCAAGACCCAATATTTCTTCCCCGTTGAGCATCCCCAACCTCATAAAGATCTGGATTATCGCTGGGTCGGGATGACTTACGTGTTAGCCGATAAGACTTACGGGGTGGTGGAGATTAATCATCCCAGCAACCCCACTGGTACGAAGTGGTCGGCTTATCGCGATTATGCCCGCTTTGGAGCCTACCCCCATACCACCCTTAAAAAAGGTGATAAGTTGACGTTGCGTTATCGTTTTCTGATTTCGGCTGGTCAGTTGGTCCCCTTGGAGGCCATTTTGAAGTCGGAAGCGGATTTTGTGGGGAAGTCCGTTGAAGCCACCCCTTTGACCCCTTTGCCTGCGGAACACCCCGCCAAGGTGGCTCCGAAGCCTAAGGCAAAATAAAGGGGGCGTCTTAGGCTCTTCATCATTTCCTCACGAGCCTTAGTTGACACGGCTTAAGCCCTTGGTTGTTAATTTAATACCTATGTTTTCGCTGCGAAACAAAATTATCTGTGCGGTGCTCCTGATTGGCGGGGCTATTTGGTATTTTATGAAACCTTCGGCGGAAGTAGCGGCGACCGCGGGAGGGACTCCTGGTGGTGCTGCTCCCGGCGGGATGGGCTTTGGGAAAGGGGCTCTCCGGCCTGCTGCCGTGGTGGTGGCTCCCGTTGTCCAAGGTGAAATTTCGGTAATTAATTCTACCCTCGGTACAGTGGTGCCCTATAACACAGTGACCGTGCGAGCTCAGGTTGATGGTCGTTTAGTGAGCGTTGATTTTAAAGAGGGGGAAATCGTTAAGGAGGGGCAGCTCTTGGCGCAGATTGATCCACGTCCGTACGAAGCCGCGTTGCAATTAGCGCAAGGCCAGGTGGATCGTGATAGTGCCACGTTGCGTAATGCCCGCATTGACTTGCAACGTTATGAAACCCTTTTGAAACAAGATTCGATTGCGCCGCAACAGTACGATGCCCAAAAAGAACTTGTGAAGCAGTATGAAGGCACGGTTTTAGCTGAACAAGGTTCCGTTAAAGCCGCCGAAGTACAATTGGACTTCACTAAGATTAAGGCACCAACGACTGGGCGAGTAGGCTTACGCCTCGTGGATGCCGGTAATGTGGTGCACGCGTCTGATCCTAATGGACTGTTAGTCATCACGCAAATGCAGCCTGCAACGGCGGTATTCTCCGTGCCTCAAGTCTTTATTCCTCAGTTTGTCGCACGTTTTAAAGCGGCGAAAGAAGCCAAAACGAAACTTTCCGTCGAAGCGTGGGATAGCGATAATCATCACCTTTTGGCTAAGGGATATTTGGATAGCATTGATAACCAAATCGACACCACGACGGGTACGGTGAAGATGCGAGCCGTGTTCCCCAATGAGGACGAAGCTCTGTTTGCGAATCAATTTGTCAATGTACGTACCGTTTTAGAAGTCATCCCGGATGCACTGATTATTCCTACTTCCGGAGTGCAGAACGGCAGCATTGGTACTTTTGCTTATGTGGTGACGGAGGATAAGACTGTTAAAGTGCGCAAGCTGGAATTGGGAACTACGAATGGTAATCGGGTGGCTGTCTTGAGCGGCTTAAATGTCGGCGAGAGCGTGGTGATTGATGGTGCCGATAAATTGCGCGACGGAATTAAGGTTGAGGTCGGTGAAGCCGTTCCCTCCGGCAAACGTCGCGGTGCTAAAGGTGTTGGCGGCAAAGGCCCTGGAGGTGCTCCGGCAGCTCCTAATGCAGACGCCAAGCCTATGGCTCCTGCGGCAAAGTAATTACTTCGTCTTAAGTGCAGCGGTGGACCAGCCGCCACCCATCGCGGCGACTAAGCCCGTGTGTGCGACCAAGCGGCGACTCAGGAGCGTCATCAGGGTGCGTTCATTGGTCAACGCGGTCGCTTGCGCAGTGGTCACATTGAGGTAGCTCACCAACCCAGCTTTATATTGGTTGAGCGTCATATTTACGACGTCATGGGAGTATTTGACCGCGGCAATTTGCGCGACCGTTTCCTTTTCGAGCAAGTTGAGGGTCGTCAACGAATCCTCGACATTTTGGAAGGCTACGAGAATCGTTTGGCGATAGTTCGCGGCTGTTTGATCATAGGCAGCAATCGCCTTTTGTTCGGCTGCATTGCGAGCCCCACCATCAAAAAGAGACAGGGCGAGGCTTGGTCCAATCGACCACACGCGGTTAGGGGTTTCGAAGAGCCCTGGCAGCACGCTATTTTGGTAGCCGCCGCTGGCGGCGATGGTCAAAGAGGGGAAGAAGGCCGCTTTCGTGACGCCAATATTGGCATTGGCGGCTATCATCGTAAATTCTGCTGAAGCGACGTCGGGACGACGCTCCAAGAGACTGCTAGGAATGCCCACGGGGAGGGCCGGTAGCTTTTCGACTAAATCCGAAGTGGCACTATCCACTAAACCCGTAGCGCTATTACTCGTTAATTTTTCGGCCTCGAGGTGGAAACTAGAGGCTGGTTCACCGATAAGGACAGCAATCGAGTGTTCGAGTAGGCCACGTGCTACATCATTATCGATGGCTAAGGCTTCGGTCGATTTCAGTAAGGTCTCTGCTTGGGCAACGTCTAATTGGCGGGCCACCCCGGCACTGTATTGGTTACGTGTGATATCTAAGGATTTCTTATAAGCGATTAACGTCTCGGCGTACATTTGTCGCTGAATGTCGGTAATGCGCAGTTGGAAGTAAGTTTGGGCGAGGGCGACGCGGGCCGAAAGTTGGGCTGCGGCTAAGGCCGCTTCGTTGGCTCGTGCGGTCGCAACTTGAGATTCAACACCACGACTAACGGAGCCCCAGATGTCCGGTTCCCAGCTCGCACTAAGTCCCACACTCGTGTTGTTTTGCGTCCCCGTGGATTGGCCGTTGATGACACGACTCGAACTACGGCTTGCGGCTGCATTGGCACTCACCGTGGGGAAGAGGAGGGCTTCAGCCCCTTGCACGAGGGACACGGCTTGGCGGTATTGGGCTGCGAAATTAGCAATGTTTTGATTATTGACGTTCAGCTTTTCCATCAGCCGATTCAGCACTGGATCGTGATAATCTTCCCACCATGCCTGCGTGGAAACGGTGTTGCTAGGTTGGGCGAGTTTCCAGCCTGCGGGGATTTGAAAACTCTCCGCCGTCGGCGTACTGGGGCGCTGGTAGTCAGGTCCTAGGGTGCAAGCCGTGAGGAGCGAAGTGCAGAGGAGGGTGCGTAAAGTTAATTTCATACAGAAGATTTTTTAAAGAAGCGTTCCATGTAGAGGTAGACGACCGGAGTGGTATAAAGGGTAAGTACTTGGCTGAAAATTAAACCGCCGATAATCGCTAAACCGAGCGGACGGCGCAGTTCAGCACCATCACCAGCTCCGATGGCTAGCGGGACGGCTCCGAGGATGGCCGCCATGGTGGTCATCATGATCGGCCGGAAGCGCAGGATGCTGGCTTTAAAGATGGCTTCCTCGGCGCTAAGCCCATCTTGGCGGCGTGCACTAATGGCATAATCAATCATCATGATCGCATTCTTTTTTACGATCCCGATGAGTAAGATAATGCCAATCATCGCAATAATGCTTAGTTCGGTATTGCAAAGCATCAGCGCGACGATGGCGCCGATGCCAGCAGACGGTAGGGTTGAAAGGATGGTGATGGGGTGGATGGTGCTTTCGTAGAGAATCCCCAAGACGATGTAGACCGTGAACAATGCCGCGGCAATCAGCCAAGGCTGACTCGCAAGCGAGTCTTGAAAGACTTTGGCCGTCCCTTGAAAACTGCCGTGTACCGTGTTGGGGACTTTGAGGTTAGCCATCATTTCTTCGATGGCATCGGTCGCATCACTCAGTGGTTCCCCGGGGAGTAAATTGAAAGAAATGGTGGAGGCAGCGTATTGCCCTTGGTGGTTGACCGAGAGGGGGGTGTTGCTGGTCTTGTACTTGGCAATCGCCGCTAAAGGTACCTGAATGTTGGCCTTGGGGTTTTGGGGATTTGGCGCCGAGATGTAGATGTTTTTTAGTGATTCGGAACTCTGCGTGTAGCGTTCACGGACGCCAAGGACCACGTGGTATTGGTTGAGGGGGTTGTAAATCGTAGATACTTGGGATTGGCCAAACGCATCGCCCAGGGCCGAGTCGACGGCTTTCATGGTTAATCCCAGCCGAGCCACGGCATCGCGATCAACGGTTAAATAAGTTTCAATGCCCTTGTCCTGCGTATCGCCATTCACGTCGGCGAGCTCGGGCAGGTTCGTCATCGCAATCCGGATTTTGGATTCCCATTCCCGTAGGTCTTCCATGCGGTCGGCCATGAGGGTAAATTGGAATTGGGCGTTGCTCCCGCGCCCGCCTATGCGGACGTCTTGTACCGGCATGAGAAAGAGGGAAGCTCCCGCGACTTGATTGAGCCGCTTACGCAAGCGAGCCACGACTTCATCAACAGAAATTTTGCGTTCTTCGAGAGGCTTGAGCGTGACAAACATCATTGAGCCCCCGCGGCCCCCACTGCCACCACCAAAGCCTACCACATTTTCCACTGCTTCGTCTTCGCGTAGAACGTTGCTAAAGATGGTCATCTTTTCCTCCAATGAGTGAAAGGAAGAAGCCTGATCCATCATGATATTAGCTACAATCCGGCCGTTGTCTTGCTGGGGGAAGAAGCCTTTGGGAACGATAATGTAGAGGTAGACGTTCAGGCAAATCGTCAGCAATAATACTGCCATGGTAGCGAGACGATGTTGCAGGGCAAAACGCAGGCTCGTTTCGTAGAGACGGGTGATGCCGTTGAAGATATTCGTAACAAAAACGGTAAAGCGGTTCGGCTGATGTTCGTGTGCCGGCTTTAAGAGCAGGGCACACAACATGGGGGTGGTGGTGAGTGAAATGAGTAGCGAGACGGTGATGGCTACGGAGAGGGTGACTGCAAACTCGCGGAAGAGACGTCCGATGATGCCGCCCATGAGGAGGAGGGGGATGAAGACCGCGACCAAGGAGACGGTGATGGAGACGACGGTGAAGCCTACTTCGGCGGCACCATCGAGGGCGGCTTGGAAGGGTTTAACGCCTTCTTCAATCCGCCGTGAAATGGCTTCAAGTACCACGATGGCATCATCCACGACGAAGCCTGTCGCGACGGTTAAGGCCATCAAGGAGATGTTATTTAAAGAGTACCCCAGTAGGTACATGATGCTAAAGGTTCCAATGAGCGAAACTGGAACGGCGATACTGGGGATGAGGGTCGCGCGGAGATTTCCGAGGAAGAGGAACACCACCATCACCACTAAGATAATGGAAACAATTAACGATTTTTCCACTTCATGGAGAGAGGCACGAATCGTGGGAGTGCGATCCATCGCTACTTCAAGGTTAATACTCGCAGGAATGGAGGCTCGTAGTAGTGGTAAAATCGACTGAATATTATCAACTGTAGCAATGATATTAGCACCAGGTTGGCGAAAAACGGTGAGTAATACCGCTGGTTTGCCACTCGCCATGCCGGTGTTACGAATATCTTCGGAGCCATCGGTAATTTCGGCGATTTCAGAAAGGACCACGGGGGCTCCATTACGGTAGCAAACTATCAGCGGCTTGTAGTCCGCCGCGCGCATCGCTTGGTCGTTCGCTTGAATTTGCCAACTATGCTCACCGAATTCGATTAAACCCTTGGGGCGATTGACGTTATTGGTGACGATGATGCTGCGGACGTCTTCATACCCAATCCCATAGTCGCTCATGAGCAATGGGTTTAATTCGATACGAACTGCGGGGAGGGAACTTCCGCCAATGTTGACATTGCCGACACCGTCGAGTTGGGAAATTTTTTGCGAAAGGATACTCGCTGCGACGTCGTAAAGTTGGGGTCGCGTCATGGTGTCTGACGTCATGGTGAGTACCATGATGGGCGAGTCGGCTGGGTTGACTTTACGATAAGTGGGGTTACGCGGCATGCCCGAAGGCATGAGGCTTTGGGCCGCGTTGATTGCAGCCTGAACATCGTTAGCTGCACCGTTGATGTCGCGGCTTAAATCAAATTGGAGTGCAATGTTGGTTTGGCCAAGCGAGCTAGAAGACGTCATCTCGGTCACGCCAGCGATACGACCGAGGGCTCGTTCTAGGGGCGTAGCCACCGTCGCAGCCATCGTTTCAGGGCTAGCTCCTGGTAAAGACGCCGAGATGGAGATGGTAGGGTAGTCGACCTGAGGTAGGGGGGCAACGGAGAGTTGATTGAAGCCCAAGATGCCCGCAAAGGCCACGGCAATGGTCAGCAGGGTCGTCGCTACCGGTCGGCGAATGAATGGACTAGACAGACTCATGCAAAGCTTCGGGGTTGGCGGTACGCGGAACCAAACGATCGAAGGCCAGATAAATGACTGGGGTGGTGAAGAGTGTTAGGACTTGGCTAAAGATAAGTCCGCCTACCATCGTAATGCCAAGAGGGTGACGCAATTCAGAGCCCATGCCACTCCCTATCATCAAGGGCAAAGCACCTAACAAGGCCGCCATGGTAGTCATTAAAATGGGGCGGAGGCGCAGTAAGCACGCTTCGTGAATCGCTTCTTGGGGGGACTTGCCGTGAACGCGTTCGGCTTCGAGGGCGAAGTCGATCATCATAATCGCATTCTTTTTCACAATCCCGATGAGGAGAATGATGCCGATGACGGCAATCACGCCGAGGTCATTATCGGAAATCCATAAGGCCAGTAGTGCTCCCACGCCAGCAGAGGGAAGGGTTGAGAGGATGGTTACAGGGTGGATGAAACTTTCATATAAAACCCCTAATACGATATACATCGTCACAATGGCTGCGAGGATGAGAATTAGGGTGTTATCGAGTGAAGCCCCGTAAGCCTGTGCGGCCCCCTGCATGCGCGTCACAAAACTCGGTGGCAGGTTTAAATCTTTTTCGGCTTTGTAGATGGCACTCACGGCATCACCGAGCGAAGTTTTTGGCCCTAGGTTAAAGGAAATCGTCACGCAGGGGAATTGCCCTTGGTGCATCACGGCGAGCGCCCCCGTGTGTTCCTCTACTTCAGCGATGGTATTAAGCGGAATTTGTTGACCGCTGGAAGACAGCACGAAAACGTCGTTGAGGGCTTCGGGGCCGGAGGAGAATTGTTTTCGAGCAAGCGGCTTAGCCTCAAGGACCACGCGGTATTGATTCGTTTGGGTGAAGATAGTGGAGACGAGTCTTTGGCCAAAGGCATTGTAAAGGGCACTATCAATGGCAGCGATGGAAACGCCGAGGCGTGCCGCGGTATCGCGATTGATTCGAACGTAGGCTTTAAGGCCGTCTTCTTGGAAGTCGGAAGCAACTTCGCTCAACTCAGGGACGTGATGGAGTCGATCCAGCAGACGTGGTACGAGGTTAGATAATTCGGTTTGGTTTGCATCTTCGACGGTGAACTGAAATTGGGTACGGCTGACGCGGTCTTCGATGGTCAGGTCTTGGACCGGTTGAAGGTAGGCGTGGATACCCGCAACTTTATTGCTCGCCGTTTGCAGTCGGGTGATGACGGTCGCGGCGTTGGGACGTGAGCCGTGCGGCTTGAGGTTGATAAGCATCCGGCCAGTGTTGAGCGTGGTGTTAACGCCATCGACGCCGATGAAGGAGGAAATGCTTTCAACGGCTGGATCTTCGAGGAAGACTTCGGATAATTGCTGCTGTACCTCGGCCATTTTTTGGTACGAAGCCGATTGAGCTGATTCGGTGATAACTTGAATCAACCCGGTGTCTTGCGAGGGAAAGAATCCTTTGGGTACGGCAATGTAGATGAGGACGGTTGCCAGGAGTGTGCCAATGGCCACACCCAGAGTAGCCCCTTGGCGGTTGAGGACCCAAGTCAGGGCTCGGTCGTAAAGGTGAATGATTTTATCGAACCAAGCTCCGCTCGTCTGGTAGAACCAGCCTTGTTCGTTTTCTGGGGTATGGCGCAAGAGACGCGCGCACAACATCGGGGTGAAGGTAAGCGAGATTAAGGCTGAAATCAGGATAGAGACGGCGAGGGTGATGGCGAATTCGCGGAAGAGGCGACCCACGACGTCGCCCATCACTAAAAGAGGAATCAGCACCGCAATGAGCGAAAATGTTAAGGAGATAATCGTGAAGCCAATCTGTTTGGAGCCTTTGAGGGCGGCTTCCATGGGAGTCTCGCCTTCTTCGATGTAACGCGAGATGTTTTCAATCATCACAATCGCATCATCCACGACAAAGCCCGTGGCGATGGTGAGTGCCATTAACGAAAGATTGTTTAGCGAGAAGCCGGCGAACTGCATGACCACGAAGGTGCCCACAATTGAGAGCGGGACTGCTAAGCTCGGGATGATGGTTGCAGGGATGCTACGCAGGAAGAGGAAGATAACCATCACCACCAAAGCAATGGACAGCATGAGTTCGAACTGCACGTCGTGGACTGAGCCACGAATCGTGGTGGTGCGATCCGTGAGCAATTTAACTTCGACGGAATTGGGTAAGCTGGAGGATAGTTGGGGAAGCAACTTCTTGATGCTGTCTACTACCTCGATGACATTCGCTCCGGGTTGACGCTGGATATTGAGGATAATAGCGGGGTCGTGATTGGCCCAAGCGCCCAGTCGAATATTTTCTGGGCCATCAATAATATCAGCGACATCGCGGAGTTTAATCGGGGCTCCATTGCGGTAGGCGATAATGAGGTTGCGGTAATCATCTGCGGACGACAGTTGGTCATTGGCATCTAGAGTCGAGGCGCGGGCAGGGCCATCGAAGCTGCCTTTCGCTAAATTAACGTTCGCACTCCCAATGACCGTGCGAATGTCATCTAAATTAAGTCCCTTAGCGGCTAACTGCCGGGCGTTTACTTGCACGCGGATGGCAGGGCGCTGTCCTCCTGAAAGGCTTACGAGACCGACCCCCGGGAGTTGGGAAATTTTTTGCGCTAAACGGATGTCAGCTAAGTCTTCAACCTTAGTCAGCGGTAAGGTTTTGGAAGAAACCGCCAGAGTGACGACGGGCGTCTCGGCGGGGTTGACTTTACTGTAGATGGGAGGTGAGGGGAGATCCGTCGGCAGTAACGAAGAGGCAGCATTGATGGCTGCCTGTACTTGTTGTTCGGCGACATCAAGGCTCAGGGCGAGGTTGAACTGTAAGATAATTACCGAAGCACCCCCTGAACTGGTGGAGGACATCTGTTTGAGCCCTGGCATCTGACCGAACTGACGTTCCAGAGGAGCGGTGATGGAGGATGACATGACCTCTGGTCCTCCTCCTGGGTAGAGTGTCACGACCTGGATGGTTGGGTAGTCTACCTCGGGCAGGGAGGAAACGGGTAGACTCCGGTAGGCGATGATACCACCCAGAAGGATGGCCACCATGAAAAGGGTCGTCGCCACTGGGCGAAGGATGAATAACCGAGAAGGATTCATGAAAGAGGAGGGGCCACAGTAGGGTTTCAAAGGGGCTTTCAGCCTAATTGCAAAACATCTGTAAAAACAAACTTAGGGGATTTTGATAATAAATGTTTCTAGGATGAAACTTGGGGCTTAATCTAGGGTTAATCTATTATCGAAGCACCTATGAGCCTTCCCCTAGCTTCCTGGTTCCCAACTACTTTAGCTTGTTTGTTAATGGGGGTTATCCCGACTTTTGGGGCCAAGGCCGACAAGTCCACCCCAGTGGTTACTTCGGTCAAGCCGGTGACCCCCTTGCCTATGGTCTCCCCAGCTAACGCCATTTGGCACGTCTGGCATGATAACCAAGGTCATACGGTAGAAGCGATGTTCTGTGGGCTATCCGGGGAGTTTATCACCCTGCAGACCCGGAATGGGCAGACTTACCATTTTAACGGTAATATTTTGTCCCCAGAGGATATCGAGTTTGCCAAGGACTGCGTCCAAAAGATGCGCGAGTCCTCGTTCACCAAGACTAACGTGACTTCGGCGGCGGCCGATATCGATCGGATTGTGGAGTCAGTCTTAACGGCTCAAGGCCAAAAGCTCAATGCACCTGCGACCGACGAGCAATTCATGCGTCGGATTTATATTGATGCTATTGGGCGCATTCCCACGGCGGCGGAAGCTCAAGCTTTTTTGAGTGACCGGAATCCTGATCGTCGGGCCAAGTTGATTGATAAGCTCGTTTATTCGCCAGGTTACACGATGCAGATGTTTGATTGGATGGCGGATTTACTACGCGTTAAAGATGCTTTTGCCAAAGGGATTCCCGCATTCACCTTTGAGGATTGGCTCAAGATGCGGCTGGCGACGAATGCTCCCTGGGATGCGATGGTGAAAGAGATGCTCACCGCCGATGGTCGGTTGTGTGATAACGGTGCTTCGGGCTTTTTACTCTTTGATGCCGAAATGCCCTTAGATGGTGTGGCGAACTTAATGACCACTTTCTTGGGCACGAACATGGCCTGTGCGCAATGCCACGATCACCCCTTGGCCGAGTGGAAACAACGCGATTTCTATCAAATGGCCGCCTTCTTTGGTGCAACGGATGAGAAGGACGAAAAAATGATAGGCATGGTGCGCAAAGCGGTCGCTAAAGATGAGGGGATTCCGAAGAACATGGTCAAAAAGATTGCCGATGTGAATGCGTTCCGGCTCGAAGACGAAAACCGCCAAAAGCTAACCTTCCCGAAGGATTATAAATATAAAGACGCCAAGCCACTTTCACCGGTTTCTCCGGTGTTGGTGACCTGGAATAAAACCGACGCGGCCTTGCCAATTTATAAGGTTGATACGACTAAACCCGCTCACTTGCGCAGCGAGTTTGCGAATTGGATGACCAGTCCGCAAAACCCACGTTTTGCGACGAATATTGCCAACCGACTCTGGAAGAAGGCCTTTGGATTGGCGGTGGAAGAACCCGTCAATGATATCGATGATTTGAGCAAGTCGAGCAGTCCTGAACTTTTGGCACACTTAACTCAGATCATGGTCTCGGCCCGTTTTGATATGCGGGAATTCCAACGCGTGATTTATAATTCCAAAACCTATCAAGCTGCCGCGAGTCCTTCGCCTGATCTCTCAAAAGGTCCCTACCTGTTTAACGGTCCGATTGTGCGTCGACTCTCAGCGGAGCAAGTTTGGGATAGCCTGATGGTTGCTAATGTTGGAGCCGTGGTGGATAATATCCTCCTGCGTCGGGGCGAAGACATTAAGCAAATGTCCCTGCCTAAGGGCGCCATCACCGCGGCTTCGGTGAAGCAAGCTTATGAAAATATGAAAGCCGTGGGCATGACCAAAGGTGCCTTGGGTAAGGCTGGCGGTTCGACCGCGGGCTTAGCCACGGGTTATGAAGGGGAGAAGCCCAAGAATCGGTTTGGCATGCTCTTAGCCCGTGCCAGCGAGTTGCCTCAACCCGCAGCCGAAAACCATTTCCTACGTGTGTTTGGGCAAGGGGATCGCCTCTTGGCGGATTCGTCCACCAATGATGGTAGTGTGCCTCAAGTGCTGATGATGATGAACGGCGGTATCGGCAAATTGGTTTCCGATGCCCAATCTTCGGCCATTGTGGCGGCTCTCGCCGAGAAGACGCGCGAAGCTCAAGTTAACACGCTCTACCTTTCTTACCTTTCGCGTCACCCCCGGGCGGATGAAATGGCTAAGGTCAACAAAGCCCTTTCCAATGGCCTCGGCTTAACCGAGCTGGCCTGGGTGCTCGCCAATACCCGTGAATTTCTCTTCGTCCAATGAACCTCCCTATCTCTGCTAATCAATTGCGTGATCCCTTGGCACGTCGTGCTTTCATTGAGCGCTGTGCTAAGATTTCGTTTGGGTTAACGGTCTTGCCTTTCTTCACCCGACTTGCGGAAGCCGCCGAGGCCCCTAGTGCCAAAGCCCCTAATGCAAGTTTGCCAGGTTTTGGTAAGGCCAAGCGAGTGATTTTCATCGAGCTCGCAGGTGGGATGTCGCACATCGACACCTTTGATCCTAAGACGGGCGGGACTAAAGGACCAGCGGCACCGCTTTCGACGAAAGCCGGTTTTCAATTAACCGACTTCTTGCCCGAGACGGCCAAAGTCGCGGATAAGATTGCGGTGATTCGTTCGATGACCGCCAAGGTCGGCGTGCACGCTTCCGCAGCCTATTTAATGCGTACCGGCTTTGAGCAACGCGGCGTCATTCAACACCCTACGTTAGGGGCTTGGGCCCAACACTTCTTGGGTGCGAGTAGCAAAACGTTGCCCTCGTCGGTATGCGTCGGACGTTCCTCCAATCATGGTAACGGTTGGTTCCCTGCTTCATATTCTCCACTACCCATTTTGTCGCCCAATGACGGTTTACAAAACGCCAAGAGTTTTTCGGATGCCGACACGCAAGCTAAGCGTGCCGACTTGCTAGCAGCTTTGGATGGTAGTTTTGGGGCCAAGGCTGAAGACGAAAATGTGAAAGCCTATAACGAGTTTTACGATTCCACCTTCCAGTTGATGAAGAGCACTGACTTGAAGGCCTTCGACCTTTCGGCGGAACCTGCAGCGACGCGGGCGCGTTATGGTAATTCGAAGTTTGGCCAAGGTTGCTTGCTGGCCCGGCGCTTAGTGGAAAATGGCGTTCGCTTCGTGGAAGTTTCTTTTGGCGGTTGGGATATGCACGCTAACTTAGAGGAACGCATGAAAGAACTTGGCACCGATTTTGACCGCGTCTTTGCGGCCTTAATCCAAGATCTGGATTCGAAGGGGATGCTGGATTCGACGCTGGTTGCCGTGACCACGGAGTTTGGTCGTAAGCCTGAACTTTCGGGCAATGGCCGCGGTCACCACCCCTTGGTTTTCTCCACGGTATTAGCCGGCGGTGGTATTAAGCAAGGTATCGCCTATGGTTCGAGTGATGCCAAGGGCTATGCTCCCGAAGAAAATCCTGTAACGGTGGGCAGCTTACATGCGACCATTGCGCACGCCGCTGGTTTACCCGTGGAGACCGAAATCCTGACTCCTTCAGGTCGCCCCTTCATGATTGGTAATAAGGCGAAGATGGTCCCTGGACTCTTCGCTTAAAGCCTACTGCTGCGACCAGCACACGGTTATGGTGATACCCTCGGTGGTATCCCATGACACGGTGTGCTCTAGTTGAGGTAGTTGTGCGGGAAACTCGCATAGCCCTTGTCGGTGGGCTTTCCGGTTGCTTTCTAAGACGGTCCACTCCCGTGCGAATGCTTTTGCAGGGTGAGTGTGGCTCAAAATATTTTGCGTAGTGCTAGGTCCAAGGTAGGTCTGACTCACACTGATTAATTCTGGGAAATTCGCGGTGACGACCGCATCGATTCCCAGTTTAGAGCTAGTATGCAGTGCAAGCCAAACACTTGTCGCGGTGTAAGAAACACTGATGGTATATTGCGGGTGGATCGGTCCTTGGGGTGTTTCTTTCCAGGGGAGGGTGCAGTCCCACGATTGTAAAACCTCTTGCAGAACTTTTCTAATAGAGGCCCTTTGGGCAGTTTTCGGTCCAGAATGGTGGAGTTGAATCACGCACGGCGCCTCGCAGGGACGGGGCACTTGGGCGGGCCAAGTGGCGACAAGCAGCGTCGGGTCTTTACGAGTCATGCCACGGGGGCCGCCGGCGCTCCTTCCCAAGCGGTTTGGGCTGGCAGGCGTTCACCTTTGGCGACGAGAGTGAGAGAGCCTAATTGGACGTCATCTCCGATTTCCGTATTATAAAGAATGGTTGAGGCCGCTCCGACGCTGACGCGATGGCCGATGATGACATGGCCGATTTTCATCACGCGATCTTCAAACAAGTGCGTTTGAGGGCCGCAGGAGTAGTTGAGCTCACAGTCGTCACCAATAGTCACACAATCGAATTCGGTCATGTCAGTCGTATCAAGGAAGGTGCGCTGACCGACTTTTACACCTAACAGTTTGAGGGCCCAAGGCAGGAGTGGCGTGCCACGTAAGAAATCGAGGAAGTTAGGCACCGCGAGGGATTCGTAGACATTGGTCACGGCTTCGCTGATCCAGACGAACGGCGACCACATGGGCCGTGCCGTTGGGATGTATTTGCCGATACACAACCATTTGAGGGCGACGACCAGTAAGAAGGAAGAGATGCCGTAGAGGCATCCTGCTAAGGCGAGGGCAA
>Ga0214175_1000112_pt1 | contig 29392 bp, 55 predicted proteins | sample TroBogEpilimnion_17_FD_153013 | JGI IMG/M metagenome (GOLD analysis project Ga0214175, IMG submission 153013) | Freshwater microbial communities from Trout Bog Lake, WI - 09AUG2007 epilimnion | ecosystem: Environmental > Aquatic > Freshwater > Lake > Epilimnion/Euphotic zone | place: Trout Bog...
ATATGGTAGAGATGGATAGAGCTATCCTCAGTTGCATTTATCCTGCAGAAAATGGCGACATGTATGACAGAGGCGAGGTATATGCAGCACTCAAGATTCTTTACAAGAAAATGAAAGCAGATCATGCAAATAATCAGGCAGAAGACGAAAACTCTGGTGACTAGGGATAATGGAAACATTGGTGCATATCCAAATAACTATCTGAGGTGGCATAATTTGAACTTTTGTGAACCTTATGATAAAAACAACCCACCTAAGTATAAATCATTTAACAAACAATTTAATTGCGAACTAATAAAATAAAATAACATGGAACAAGAAAAGAAAGAACTTCTCTCTTTACAAGAATTATTAGAAATAAACAAAAATGCAAAGGAACGAAGAAAATTAAAAAACTGGAACTCTACTGTAGACAGTATTACACGTAATTTAGAACTCAATAGTAATTTGGCATGGAGTGAAAGTGAATTAGAAGATGATCAGGTGCAAGAATTAATAGAGAAAGGGTTTAAAGTAGATTTTTCATCTCCTAATAATTGTCATAAAATTACCTGGTAATAGTATAAGAAATAAACAATTATCTTATAAGAGTAAATTAAATATCAAAAACTGTTGGTTATTTTCCATAATCATCTTATTTTTGCTCAGTCAAGTGAATCCTTGGAAAGATAAATTGACACATAAACATTAAAAAAAGCTCCTCCGTGAGTGCATTATAGCCCCAGCCAAAACTTTCCAAGGGTTCATATGGCTGGGGTTTTTCTATTCATGCTTATTCCCCACCTATACAGAGTATATTAGGTAAATTAAACATGCAGTAATATCAGAAAGCTTATAGGCTGCAGTAAGAAATATAGCTAACTATAAGAAGAAGAATGGATGTATTAAAAATTCCTGCTCTGTCTGAAGGTGACACCAGGACCTCGTGAGAAAAAAATGAACCTAATACATCCCTCCGTATTCGAGGAAACATAGCTTGAACAACTATGAGGAAAGATAATTACTGATTTGAAAGTAGGATACTCATTATTAAACCTACTGAATCTTTGTGTACTGTACAGTATCTAGTTTGATCTGCCCAGTCTCACGAGGAAAAACCTGTTCATAATCTAAATTAAAAAAGATGAATAAGAAAGTACCTTCAAAATCTGAAGTAAAAAGAAAAGGTAAAGGGAAAAAGTGGGTAAATGCAAAACAACCTCAGTTATCTGATAGTGGTCCAGTAATTATAATCAAAAAGAAAACTAAAAACGAGTAATTACAAAAGATGCAGCTACATTCTAACAATAAAAGTTCTCACACAGATAAGAAAGGTATAATACCTTACGGTAAACATCAAGGTAAAACAGTTAAATGGGTACTGGAAAATGATAAAAAGTACGCAGACTGGATGACTAAAGAGAATTTATGGGAGAAATGGGATTTGCGTGAGGGTAAAAAACCTAAAGCTAAACCTCAGCACTCAAAACCTTTTGTTCCTAACTCAAAAGAAGTTTATACAGATCCTCCTCCTTGGGAAGATGGCCATACTACAACATCAAAACCTGTAGCAGATAAACTTAATGAATTTGTAACAGAAAACGATGATGTATTAATAGGTTTAATGGAAGTACCTGTACCACCTGTAGAGAATAAGTGGATAGAAGAAGCAAAGAAATTATTTGAATCCATTTATAGAGAGAAAGAATTAACCAAGGAGCTGAAAGAAAGAATAGAGGACATATTGTACATGCCTATAGAAAATTAAAACTTATGAATAACTACAGAACATTTATTCGTACTTGGTGGAAGAAAGATGCTAAAGGTAAGTTAGTTCCTGCTATTGGTAGAAAGACACCTGTAAGAAACAATCTTAGCATGGAAGAAGCCCTGAAAATGTGTACAGAATACAACAATGAAAATGATCCAGGGCCTCTTGGTCGTAAAATGGAATTTGGATCTTATTAAAACAAATTAAAAATGGAGAATCCAAAGTATAAAATAGGAGATAAAGTAGTACCAATAACAAAGACTGCAGGAGTAATAAAATTTTCAGATTGTGCTATATGGGAAACAGCTTGTAATACTAGTCAAAATTATCTGTATATAGTAGCAATAAATTCAAGTTATTACACTTGCAATAACTCAAATAAAACAACATCAGGTAATCTTTATAATGAAGCTGATCTTATGTATTACGTAGAACCAGTAGCAACACCTGTAGCAGATATTACTCCTCAAGGTAAAACAGTAGCAGAAGAAGCACAATTACTTGTATATGGTGACCGTGAGAAAGACTACGGTAAGACATCAGATAACTTTGCTGACATTGCTAAAGGTTGGGAAGTAATCTTTAAAACAAAGATCACATCGGAACAAGTTGGTTTAGCAATGGGCTGGTTAAAGATATGCCGGGCCAACCAGGATAATTGTGAAAAAAGAGACTCGATAGTTGATTGCATTGGTTATATGCTCTGTATAGAAAAAATCAAAAAAGGTTTATAAATTTTTACTCACAATCAAAAATTCAAAAACATGAGACTAAAAAGAAACAAAGTAGGAGGAATCCTCGTTATGGCAGGTACTGCAATTATGGGTACAGCTTATAGTCCTGTACCAAAACCTCGAGCCAGCCGGGAATTTATTAGTCAGGTTTATGCAAGACCAACCGGCCAACAAAGATGGTTTGCATCTGAAGCTCGTAAAAGAGAGATCCTTCAGAGATTAGATGCGATCAAAAAGACAATTCGCATTAAAGCTGAAACTTATCAACTTGATAGAAATACCAGGTTAACAGGTATTACAGCAAATCAGAAACTAAATATTCACAGCATGAAGCTTATGTCACGTATAGCTGATTGTAAAAAATGTAAAATATGAAGACAAGTTTTATAGTAAATGGCAAGATACAATTAGTATTGGTACCATCTAATGACCGGGAAAAAGAACTGTTAAAGGAGTTATGTCAACAACCTGTAGACATGCAGATGTTTACTAAACTACAGGTAGGTTTAGATAGCTTTGCAGATGCAATAATTGTAACAACTGCTGCTCCTAAACAGGAAAAGAAACCTGAGATAATTATAGAAGTTGAAGATGTAACTTTTAAATAAATAGTTTATGAATACTAACGACCTGAAATTTGAGAGAGTTTATGTATTCTAGTACATTAAAAAATGATGGTGGCTGAACAAAAAGCAATAGATAAATTAAGAAGTTTATGATAACACAACCTAAGATATGGTTCATAGGACCAGTAGCAGAGTATTCAGATGCTGTACAATATAGTACAATACAAAAGTGTTATAACTATCTGAAAGATAAGATGGAAATTGGTGAGGATATTGAGACAACTTATAAGTTTCCTAAAAATACTTATAAAAATGAACAGGTATATTCTCCGGGACTTGATCCATATCTTAGTAAAGTTGTGATGTTACAATTAGGTACTAAAGAACAAGTATTTGTAATTGATACTAGATCAGTAGATATCTCAATCTTATTACCATTATGGGAAAATAAAGAAAGACTATGGATTGGTCATAACCTTAAATTTGAAGTAAAGCATTTGTTACATAATTATGGTATAATACATCATAAGATATATGACACGATGCTTGTTGAACAAAATTTAACTAATGGTCTCAGTCTTGGTTATTCTTTAGAAAAACTAGCCGGTAGGTATTTAGGTATTAAACCAGTAGAAAAGCAAAAAGATCTTTTTATAGAAGAGGATGAAGATGCTGCATATATAGATAAGTCAATTCGTATGGGCTTTCTTAATATTGGTTTAAAATCATTTACAGAAGAACAGATTTTATATGGTGCTGATGATATTACATATCCTATAGAGATTAAAAAAAAACAAGCTTTAGGGTATAATGGTTATAAACCTGTACAGGTAAATGATATTGAAAATGAGTTTTGTCTTGTATTAGCTGATATAGAACTAAAAGGTATGACATTTGACCAAGAACAATGGTTAAAAACATATGAAGAAAATTTAGTAATATACCAGAAAAGAAAAGAAAAACTTGACAAATGGGTAGTAGATAACTTTAAAGAAGACATAAAATTCTGCTCTGTTCCGGATCTTTTTAATACCAATATACAGTGTACTATAGAATGGTCTAGTAGTAAACAAGTAATTACTTTAATGAAAAAACTTGGTTATTGTCCACAGGAAAAAAGTAAAAGTACTGGTTATGTTGAGTATACGGTAGGTGCTAAAGCTTTACTAAAGTTATTACCAAGTAAGTACAAAGAAATGTACATGGATGATAAAGAAACAGATATTGTAGATCCTAAAAATGATCTCATACTTAATTATCTTTTACTTAAAACCTCTGAGCAATCTTGCACAACATTTGGTAAAGATTTTTTAAAGTATGTACATCCAATAACTGGTAGATTACACAGTTCTTACCGACAGATACTTAACACCGGTAGAATAAGTAGTAAGAATCCAAATCTTCAAAATATTCCTGCTGATGTAAATTACAGAAAGGCATTTGTTGCACCTGAAGGTTATTCTTTACTTAATGCCGATTATAGTTCACAAGAATCAAGAGTACTTGCAGAGGTATCTGGTGATGCTGCTATGATCAGTTTTTTTAATGATGGACATCCTATACATGGAGAAGACTACCATAGTTTTACTGCTACCAAAATGTTTTCTCTGATGAGGAATGAACCTGATCTTATAGTGTCTAAAAAGACACACCCGGAGGAAAGAAATGCTGCTAAAAGTATCTCATTTAAAATTGCATATGGTGGTTCTGCATATACTTTGAAAGATGATTTTGGTGTGGAAGAGGAAGTAGCACAAGAGTTTATTGATAGCTATATGAAAGCTTTTCCTGCATTAGATAATTATTTTAAATCCGGAAGAGAAAAAGCTGTAAAGAAAGGCTATGTAGACATTGTACCAGATAGGAGATATTGGGAACCAGATTTTAAAAAAATGCAAGAACTTGTTGAAAAAGCCTGGTCATTTTATCCTAGTAATTATAAAGATCTTTCACAGGAAGCAAAACAAGAAGTAAAAGAAGAAATCAATAAAGAACATCCAGAAATAAAGAAATACTGGAGTGAATATTTTTCTCTTAAAGGCAGTTTAGAAAGATGCAGTCAAAATTATCCTATACAAGGTTTAAGTGGATCACAAACAAAAATGGCCGGTGTATTATTTAGACGATACCAATTAGAAAATAATCTAAGAGATACTGTATATCTTACATCACTTGTCCATGATGAGTGTCTTGCAGAGTCCAAAAAAGAATTTGCAGAGCAAGGTTTAAAATTACTTGAAGAAAAAATGATTGAAGGTGCTAATTTATTTTGTAAAAAAGTAAAAATGGGAGCATCTGGAAATGTATGTGTTTACTGGTCACACTAATTAAATTAGTTTTTTTTTAAACTTGCAAGTACCGGTTATTTATTGTAAATTCGTAACCCTTTTCAAATACACAAAATGTCAGTAACACTACCTCAATTCAATAACATTAAGGAGTTCTTACAGAACAATCCTGATGGTGGTTACGAGGACTGGCACAAGCAATACAAGCCAGTTCGACAAAAGAAGACAGAAGACGATTACCCTAATGCATTTCAAGAGTGGTGGTGTACATATCCGGCAAGTATGAACTTCTTATTTAAAGGCAGGAAGTTTACTGGTACCAGAGCATTGAGAGATGATAAAGAGAAGACCTTTAAGGCATATAAAGAAGCAAAGAAAGCTGCAGGATTTACAGATGAAGATATGCTCTACTGCCTCAAGGTAGAAATAGAGATGAGAAAGGTAGCAAGTTACAACCATAAAGACCCTAAGTACAATGACTTTCAATACATGAAAGCAACTGTTGCTTATCTTAATGGTGGTAAGTTTAAGTATTACAAAGATGAGGAGTTAAAGGGGACATCTGATGAAGAGGAACAATCTAACTATGTTGAAATATGATGAGTGAATTTGAGCAGATTTTATCTGAAATAAATGCCGGCAATGAAGGTAAGAACTATACCATACCAATGGGGTTTGAAAGACTTAATAAATACATGGGCATAAGAAAGAGAATAATGACTCTTGTATTCGGTTCTACAGGATCAGGTAAATCAAGTCTTGTTCATGATGCATGGATTTTAAATCCTTTTGAATGGTACATGCAAAATAAGCATAAATCAAAAGTTGATATAAAAGTTGTTTTGTTCTCCTTTGAAAGAAGTAAGTTGTATACTAAAAGTAAATGGCTATCAAGAAAAATCTTTAGAGACCATGGTAAGTTAATACCTATAGGTAAAATGTTAGGTTGGTGGGAAGATAATAAACTAACAAAAGACGAACATGACCTGATACTAATGCATGAGGACTACATTAATGAATTATGTGAATTTGTAACAATAATTGAAGGGGCAAATAATCCTACAGGATGTTACAAGCACATGAAAGATTTTGCCAGTAAAAGAGGTAAAATAGAAGAAGTTAGTGAACGTAAAAAAGTATATGTTGCAGACAATCCTCATGAAATTGTAATACCTATAGTAGATCACATGGGGCTTACCCGATTAGAAAAAGGTTGTGGTACAAAAAAGGAAGCAATTGATAAACTTTCAGAGTATGCTCAAGAATGGAGAGATTTTCTTGGTTATAGCCCTGTATTTGTTGCACAAATAACCAGAGATTTGGGTAATGTGATGTATCAAAAAATGGATTCATTTGAACCTACTGTAGATCAAATTAAAGAATCTGGTGCACCTGCAGAAGCTGCAGATGTTGTAATTAGTTTATTTGATCCTATTAGGTATAATACAACTGTACCAGGATATGATGCAAATAGATTTGTAAACAAGGATACAGGTGCCAAACATTTTAGAAGTCTTAAAATTTTAAAAAATACTTACGGTGAAGATTCTATAAGATTAGGTTGTGCATTTCATGGTGCTACCGGTATGTTTAAAGAGTTGCCAAAATCAAAAGATGTTACTGAAGATCTTTATGAAAAAGTTATAAGTGGGTATTATTTTCTCTAACAATAAAAACAAAACAAAATGGATTACAAAGAAGAGAGAAGAGTAAGTGAAGCTGTTAATACAATAGATTGGCTTAAAGATATATTAGAAGAACTTGAAGCAGAAAATGAAGAACTTAATCAGTTAAATGATAACCTTGAGTATCAAATAAGTATACTTAGAGGTACAAAACAACCGTAACCAATTAATCAATTATATGAGTACAGAAAAAGGTACAGGGCAGAAAGAGTCACCTGTATTAGAGAGGACGTTTTATAGTAAAATTGCAATCGTTGGACCCACTGGTACCGGAAAGTCATATCTGTCTAAAACAGTAGACAGAGAAACTACTGGTTACATCAATATGGAAAGGAAACCATTGCCATTTAAAGATGGTGGACAGTTTAAGCATATGGGTATGCCAAAGAATTGGCCATCATTCAAAGCTAACCTTGAGAAGTATGGAGCAGATCCTACTATTAAGAGAATAATTATTGATAGTCAAACAATGGCGTTTAATAGTTTGAATAAGGAAATGTCTGTAAACTTTACTGGTTTTGATATCTACAAGAATTACAATCGTCAGGTGTATGAATACATTGAAATTCTCAAGAACATTGAGAAAGACATTATTGTGTTCTCACATGATGAGTGGCTCAAGGTAGAAGGTGAAGGTAAGAAAAGAATGATGTCAGTACACGGCAAGGAGTTTGAGTCAAAATTAGAGCAACATTTTACTACTGTTCTCTATACAGGAAGCAGAATGAAAGATGGTAAACCACAGTATTTTCTTCGCACATTTGAACAAGATACAACAACAAAGGTACCTGAAGGCATGTTTCCAGATAAAAATGGAGATAACCTGTTAGAAATACCAAATGATGGTAAGTACATTTTTGATTGTACTGAAACTTACTATTCTATTCAAAAATAAGTATCAATTTTAATTACGTAAAACAAAAAGTATGGAATTACACAAGAGTACAGGTACCGGTAAGAAAGATCTATATACCGGTATTGCAAGCATGAGAGTTATTGCTGTTAATCCTACAAAGGAAGAGATGGCAGAGATGTTAGGTTATGACCTGAAGGAAGATGCAAAAGATCAGGTTTATGAAGGTAAGACAGAAAAAGGTGACGATTTTGTTACCCTTAGTTTTTGGTTGGAAGCAGATACTCCAGAAAAGCAGAAATTCAACACTCGTTTCCGTTTAGTAAATAAACCTGTAGTGTCTGAGGGTAGTGGTAAAAAGCAGTGGGTAAACCAGGTAGCAGGTTCTACATGGGTAGATAGTGAAGAGAATTTACCTAGTTGGTTTACAGACTTCCGTGACAAGAATGGTAACCTTATTACTAAAGATGATGATGGTGAGCTTACCGGTAAGAGAAAAGTACGTGAAGCAATACAAGGTGAAGCTAATCTTTATAACTTCCTACGCTCATGGTTTGGCAAAGTAAGTTTCTTCTCTGAAAGGACTAACATACTGTTAAACATCAATAAGATGTTCAGAAACTTTGACAAGTTTGTAGATAATGAGTTTCGTTCTCAGTTGAGGGCAGGTGATGATGCAATGACAACTAATGTAGTAGCTCTTGCTTATGTTTACATTTCTGAGAAAGATGGTGAAACCAAGATGTACCAAAATCTGTATGGTGAGTTTTTGGGGCAGTGGCAGATGAAGAAAGTAAGTTTTGCTTTGTCTACAAATAACTGGGAACTGGATAAAGGTCTAAAGAAGTGGAAAGAGCAGCTTGAAGGTAAGCATGGTTGTGATGGTGCTTTTACACTTACAATGTTGCAACCATTTGATCCAAATAACTATCAGCAAGCAAGTGATGAAGTAGTTAATACTACTACAACTGCTGATGATATAGATTTCTAAATCCCAGAGTTCACAACACATAGGAGAGGTGTAAAAGCCTCTCCTATTTTAAATTAAAAGAAATGAAAAAGTTAGTATATATCCTTGGTGACAATTCAATAATAGAAGAAGAAACAGGAGATGTTGTGATATATGGAGATGATGTTACACCTGAAGTATTGTCTAATGTTGTAAAGATGTACAATCAAGGTAAAAACATAACTGAGATAGACCAATATCTTCTTGACGAAGAATTGTGTACGCAGGATGAAAGAGAGTTTATTATAGAAAATATCAACAATTACATAAGCATGGAAAATCAAAATCAGAACAACCAGTTCCCAAACAATCTGGATCAGACAACACCTGCAGTAGAAAGTATTATACCTGGATTTGCAACAGAGCCAGGTACACCAGCACCTATGGCAGGAACTTATCTTAACCCAGAACCTGCTAAAAGAAAACCATGGACAAGAAAGACTACTGATACTAAAGCACCGGTAAAGATGCAGAGTACTGAAGATTTCATCAAAGTAATGCAGGAAAAGATCGAGATGGCCAGAATGCTGGATGCAGTAGTCCTGCCAGAAATACCGGGCTCTATGACTAAGAGCAATCGTGACATCATGGTAGAGTTCCAAAAAGAACATGCAGCCATGGTAGTTAAGTACATGCAGAAGATCCAACAGGCATAATATGCAGCTAACAAAAGAACAATATGATCAGATGGCTCGGGAAATAACCCGGGCCTCTGAATCTTTATGGGAAGGAGCAGAACTTCAAGATTGTTATGATGCAATTCAACTTGAAAATCTCTGGCCAATATTGGATAAGTACTTAAAAGCAAAAGAAGATGGCAAAGTATCTGATTGAAGTAGAAGTTAATGAAGATAAACTCCGTAGATCAAAAGGCATAGATGTAGGAGAAGAGAATGAGTATGAGCAAAGTATAGAGACTCTTATTATACAAGAAATGGGTTGGGTTGATGATTCAGGTATTTATGTCAGAAAAATAAGAGAGATATCTGCAAAAGAAGATATTAAAACAGTATGGGATTTTGTAACTGCTTATTTTCCTAACTATTACAATAGTGATTTGATTGCTCTTGCTAATGATTTACAAAAAATAATTGACGAAGAAGCAGAGCCAGAAAGTGATGCTCATGATTATTTTGTCAATGAATGTAATGAGAATATGGTAACAGCAAAAGAGCACTATGAAGAAACCCATCGAAGAGTTTATGAAATGGCTATTGGTGAGTATTTACAATTACTAAAAAATAACAGTTAATGAAAGTATATCATGAAATAGATGTTGATGGTTTGAGCACAGTTCTTGCAGAGGAAACATGGAAACAAGAAACAGCTAATACTACAGATGAAGACCTGTATGACATAGTTGCTGATGGTTCAGGTGAAGTCAGGAAAGAAGTAAAAGGTTTTTGGGCAAATGAGTTCTTTAATTTAAAGGAAACTTATCTTTATCTAATTGCACAGTATAAAAAACCGGAAGATGGAATTAGCAAAGAAAGAGGAGTTGATCAGCAAGGAGTTTCTATTTAGTAGAATTTCTGATTATGATGTTTACAAATATTACATTGGTGATTTTACTATTGGACAAGTAAGAAAGAGTCCGTTTCGTAAAGATAATAATCCTTCTTTTAGTATCTATATGAAAAATGGTAAACTGCAACATAATGACTTTGCAGATGACCGGTATAGAGGTGATTGTATTGATCTTGTACAGCAGTTGTTTAACCTTGATACAAAGAAAGCAACACAAAAGATTGCCAAGGATTTTGGCATAGCTGAAGGAAAGGATGAATCAGCAAGAATAACATCTCAGTACACTAAGCCATTTATAGACCAAAAAAGACACTCATTTATCCAGGTAAGTACAAGGACCTGGAAAAAAGAGGATGCTGCTTATTGGGTACAATTTGGTATCAGTAAAGAGCAATTAAAAGCTGAGGAAGTATACCCATTAAAGGAGGTATTTATTAACCGTAAAAAAGTACGTACTGATAAAGATGAACTTTTTTATGCTTACCGATATGAAGAAGGATTTAAGATATACTTTCCTAATAGACCTAAAGGTGAAAGATGGTTTAGCAATATACCATTGACAAAAGTGGAGAATATAAAAATTCTTGATGAATACAATCCTTCAGTAGTTCTTTTGACAAAAAGCAAAAAGGACCGTTTGGTTTTATCAAAGTATTTTCCTTATGTACTTAATGTACAAAACGAAACGAGATCATGCTTTACACCAGGGTTTGTAGAAAAATTGAAGGACAGAATTGTCTGGATCAATTATGATAGTGATGAAGCGGGTGTAAAGAATTGCATAAGAATAACAACAGAGTTTGGTTACAGGTATATTAATGTACCTAAAGTGTATTTAGAAGAAGGTATTAAGGACTTTGCAGATTTATTTCGTGCTCATGGTGAAGAAGCAGTAATTAATTCATTAAAAGAAAAAGGACTTCTATGATGAAATACAGAGGCATAAAATATCCTACCAGAGAGTTGGATATGGGAGAACCAGAAGGAATTGTAACACTTGCTCCAACTGCATTGCAAAATGAAATTCTGGACATGGACGAGGTAAGAGATGATGCTGTGTATCTTGATGAACAGATATTCTTTTATCTCAACAAGAAAGAGTGGGAGATGGATGATGAAACACTAATAGCTTACTTAAAAACTATTTTATGATAGAAAAGAAGAAGTATAATCTTGGGTACAACAGATACTCCAATCAAGTAATTGTGTATAGCACTCCTCAAGATGCTGAAAGAGGTGGTGGTTGGTGGAAAGTAATTGAATCACATAGTCTGGAAGAAGCAAAGAAGCAATTGCTTCATGAATACAGAGAAGCTCACACAGAAAACGAATAGTTATGAGTATAGATAAAATTGTATGGGTATGTGATACCTGCGGCTCCACTGATGTAGAAGAGAAAGTGTGGAGAAAATGTAATAGTGCAATATGTTCAGGTATGGGAGAGGCTTACTATGAAGATAGCTGGTGTTGTGACTGCGAGAACAACTGTAATATAATATCGCAAGAAGAATATGATAATACTACCAATAGTGCTAATGATGTAAACGAGGAAAAGAATGATAAAGATAGATGAGACATATGGTGTATTAAAAATGATAGATATACCAATAGAACAAATTTCAGAAACATTATTGGATGTTTTAGAAGGAATGGAAATCTATAAAGATCAAGTACCTGGTATGTCTGAGCACATGTATAGTTGTGAGGTAATAGACAATTTTGATCAAGATGGGACAGATCCAATTCCTGATGCAACATACAAAGAGTTACAGGAGATAAAAGCATTGTGTGACAAATATGAAGCAAGTTATTTCCGATTTATAACAATGTAAACTGAAAAAGATGAAGTTAACTAATGAAAAAACAGAAAGCATTCTGTTGAAAGCAGTAATCTGTTCAGAATGGGATTATTGCAATGCAGCTCTTTTAGAAAGTGTAACTGAAGAGACAATAGAAAGGTGGAAAAAGTATGACATTATTGCTACTGATCTAAAAAATGATCATAGTGGAGATTTTCATTGTCTTACTATTTGGGAAAGTTGTATATTTCTTAATCTTGATGAAGATAGGGAAAATCAGGTAGAGTTAAAAGAGGATTTTTATTGGTCTTATGTAACAGATGTCAGTGAAGAAGAAATAGAAGAGCAGAGACCTGAACAACGAATAGATGCTTTGCAACTAAAATTCTATGGCAATGGTGGAATGTGTTTTATTGGTTATGGAAAACATACCAGTGAAGAATTTTATACAGAAACAATTAATCTCAATAACTTATGAGTTTTTACGGAGATGGTAAGCACAATGAGGATATGGAAATGTTTGAGGAAGATATTGAAGATAAGTTTGCAGTAGATATTCCTCATGTAGGTAGAATAGATAGTGGAGAATGGACAGAATTGGAAACATTTAAAACTAAGGAAGAAGCCATTAAATGGGCAATGGAGAAGTTGGGAGCAGATTCTGAAGGACGTATCTGCGTAATTAGTTCATTTTAATAAATAGAAAATTATGGGAAACTACATAGTAACTTGGGAAATAGATGAAGATGATGTTGCTAATCCGGTAGAAGCTGTTCTTAATGTAGTAAACTTATTGATGGATGGAAATGCACCAAAAGAGCAGGTGTATAAAGTGTTGGATAAAGACACTTTAAAAGAATATAAAGTAGATATGTACAATGAGGATGTAGAGGCAGTAGAACTAATACCAGGTACATACAATGAACTATCTGCAGTTGAAAGGGAGTGAGAAGAAATAAAAAAAGAAGGAGAAGAAAGTAATCACTTATACGGAAGATAATAAACAACAACTAAAAATAAAAAATTATGGAAACTACAGCAGTAGCAGCAATAGCAGAAGTACAATCAACTAAAGAGTTTTTGAAAGCAGTACCAGTACCTGCAATAACGAGCTACTATAAACCAATCTCACATAGTCAACTAATGGACTTGACATTAGAGAGCATAGATAAATGTGGGTTCTTATTAAGAAGTGAGCATTACACCCAAAATGCAGGTGGTATGAAAGCTAATGGTAAATATCATCTTGATTATGGTAATGATCCGGATATGTCAATAATGATAGCATGGCAGAATAGCTATAATAAGACATTGAGTATGAAATTTGCAATTGGGGGCCACGTTTTCATTTGATTTGCAAGTGACCTTATACAGTAATGTATATTGAATAACCCTGTTAATTGCTGGAAACCTAAGTCGAGAGATATGGCAATCAGCATCCAAGCCTTGTACAATAACAAGGAAGGTTCAGAGACTATCGAAACTACAACTGAAATATGTTGGAAAGGAGTAGAGTACGCTTCAAGTGAAGTGGAAATGCAGGGGGTCCAGAAATGGATCGTGATATAGTCCGATCTTAATAGAAATATTAAGCTATTATGTGTTTTTATTTGTATTAATGGTATAGTTTTCATATCTTTGTTGTATGAAAAGTTTTATCAAAACAAATTGTGTAAGTTTAAAGAAAGAGGATAAATATAGTAGCGGTATCTATAAAATTTATCATGAACTATTTCCTACAAAAATATATGTAGGAAGCACTGTTAGAAACTCAAATTCATCAGGTTTTATCCGTAGATGGGGACGGCATTTTACAGATTTATCTAAGGACAAACACGGTAATCAAAAATTACAAAGGATTGTAAATAAATACGGTATATCAGGTTTGAAATTTGAGATAATAGAAATAGTTCAAGATAATAATAATGTCATTCAAAGAGAGCAGTATTGGATAGATCTTCTTCAACCTTATTATAACATTTGCAAAAAAGCAGGATCAACTCTTGGAGTAAAAACAAGTGTTGAAAATGTAATCAAAATGAGCAGAGCAATTGAACAATTCAGTTTATCTGGAAAGTTCATAGCTTCTTTTATTAATGTACAAGATGCATTTAGAAAAACTGGAGTTAATGCAAGTTTAATTAGACAAGCATGTGACAGACAATTTAAAGAAAAAAGTTCTCAAGCTGGAAATTTTCAATGGAAGTTTAAAGATTCATTATTTCCAATTTCTGTATATCAAAAAGGAACTTCTTTTAAATTAACATGTTACACTAAAAATGGAAAGTTTTACAAAAATTTTTCATCTATATTAGAAGCTGCAGTAGAACTTGATATACCGGTAGGAAATATATCAAAACATCTAAAAGATAATAGATCAGGTATTTGTTATGGGTATGTTTTTAAAAGATATCTTGAGTCTAACATACCAAAAAAGATTACTGTAAAACGTCACCACAAAATGCAATGTAAAGTGTTAATATGTGATATTTCTACAGGTGCTTTTTTTGAGTATACTTCTTTTAACAAAGTAGATCAATCTATTATTAGTAAATGCACTCTTTCAAAAATGATAAAAGATAATAAGTTTGAAAAATTACACAAGAATAAATACAAAATACACATAGTGCCTTATGAATAACGAACATAAGGGAACTAATGTTGCGAAAATGGAATGGTGAAAGGGGATATTGGTGCATTTAAAAGCAAACATCAGGGAGATATACAGGTTGTAACACCTAAAATCCTTACTGAGTATATCTGCAATGCAGGAGAGACTTTTGAGAAGATGGTTATAGAGAAGAAGAGGATGATGGAGATAGAAGTAAGCAAGAAGACTACTGCAGAGCTATTGGGAAGGATGTATATTGAAGAAGGTATCATTACCAGTACACAGTTGAATATAATTAAGAATGAGTTAAAAACTCCTACTTTTAATTATGGTCATCCTGATAGTTTGTGGGAGTTGTATAATTATACAACTTTCTCGCTTAAGAGTGCAAATCCTACATTTTGGTTACAGCAGCAAATTGATAACCACCAATTCTTTACACAGGAATATGGTATAGCAGAAACAGTATAATTATTATTAACTTATAAATAGGGGAATTAATTGTTCCCCTATTTTATTTAAAACAAAGCAGAATACCCGGGAGCTCGTAGTTCAGATACAACCTATAGTAGATAAGGTAAATTGTCTGATTACTAATGAAAACAAATGTGTAGATAAATTATAAATATTATGCAAGTAACAGATAAGATTCGGTCACAAATGGGTTCTTGGGTTGAACTTTTTACACCATTTATTCAATCAGAACAATGGGATAAAATCTTTACTACGTTGAAGACCTTGAGCATGAACAAGAGGATAGTTATCCCAAAGTCATCGGACGTGTTTAAGTCTTTTGAGTTATGTGACCGGCAAAAGGTAAAAGCTATTATATGGCTCATGGACCCGTATCCTTCAACTACAAAAGAAGGAGAAATTATAGCAGATGGTGTACCAATGTCTTGTAAAGGTAAGAGCAGATTACAACCAACACTGGAACAGTGGTACGGTGGCATAGAAGAAGATTGTGGCGGTACAGGTGAATCAGTTATAGGTTTTATCCCAGATATGGATAGAAGCGGTGATATTGATTTCCTGCTTACTGAAGAAGGTGTACTATTATTAAACAGTTGTTTAACTTGTGAGTTAAATAAACCTGGCTCACATGTCGAATTATGGACACCTTTTATGAAATTCTTTATTGAGGAAATAGTGAGTAATTACTATAAAGGTTTACCTATAGTATTGTGTGGTGCACAAGCACAGAAGCTGGAAAAGTTTATCAATCCAATGTTACACTATGTAAAAAAGATTGAGCACCCTGTCAGCGGCTCTTATGCTAATAGAGCTTGGGATCACCAGAACTGCTTCAAATGGGTAGATGAGATAATACGTCAAAACAACGGAGAATCACAAGTACCAAGATGGTGGCGTAAAAAAGGAGAAGATACTATTGCTCAAGAGTCAGTAAAAGATTGGCTAAAACCTAATGAGGATGACTTTCACGGAGACTTACCTTGGCAGAAAAAATAAAGTTGCTGGATTGTTTGGGATGTTCTATCTTTGTATAAAATTCACACAATGAAGAGAGGAACTCCTGAATGGAAAGAAGCTATTTCCAAAGCTAAGAAGAAGACTACCTGTAACGAGCAATTCTTTGAAACTATTGATAGAGAGGCTAAGGCTTACTACCTTGGCCTCTTTTATGCAGATGGTCATAACAACCAGAAGAAAGGCCAGATAGTAATAAATCTGAAAGAGGAAGATAGAACACTCTTAGAAAGACTCAAGAGAGAGATTGATTACACTGGAAATGTGGGAACATGGATTAAGAAACCTCCCCGACAAAACCAAGCTGTTCTGGCTATTGTATCAAGGAAGCTCTCAGATGATATTGCAAAGCAGGGTTGTCCTCAGCAAAAGACGGAGTTATTAGACTATCCTTACCACATAGATAAGAGCCTACAGAGACATTTCCTGCGTGGCTTCTTTGATGGCGATGGTAGTATATCCAGGTCGAAATTACATGCCGTAAATTTCAGTATAATAGCTATTGAAGAAGTAGCTATTGGTATAGCAAAATACATGTCGGAAATCCTCGGAAAAGCTGTACAGGTAGAAAATGCTGGAAAAGGCAGATATTCTATAAACAAACTAAAGTTTGTACGAATAAGTAATAAAAAGGATATTAAAGCTGTACTCGATAATTTGTATAGAGATACAGATTTATATATGCAGAGAAAGTACGACAGATATTATAACTACTTCTATGTAGAAATGCTGGCTGATTACAAAGACAGGAATTATAACAAATAAAATTAATAAAATGGGATTCAAATACAGATGGAAACCGGTAGCTGCCAGTTACAGCAATAGAGTATGGGATCATCAAAGTGTATTTAAATGGATTAACAATATTTTATCAGCCAATAATGGTGCAGATTATGTTATCCGTTGGTACAGAACTGTAGAAGAATGTAAAACACAATGCGAAAAACCAAAATCATTGAACACAAACAAGGAGCCACTGAAGAGTGCAGAGGAGTTGCAATTACCTTGGAAAGATTAGAACATCTTCCGGAAAAAGAGTTAGATAAGCTAATAAAAGAAGAACCCTATATGACTATCAAGGATTATAGGGTTTTTCTATTAGAACTTAATGACATTAAAAAATCAACAGAAAATGAAAGTGACAATAGAGATAACAGTCAAAGTTGATCTTGAGATAGAGAAAGATAAATTTATAAAAGAGAATAGTGATTGTTTTGAAAATGCAATACCTAATGAAGATGAAGATTATAGAGATGCTGCAATAGAATCAGAAGCAGTTGCGTTATTTGTACAAGAGTGTGATTATTCTTTCACATCAACTGTAAATGGTATAACAGTTAAATCAACAGAACTAAAAAGTTATGACAACTGATAATAAAAAAATGACCATTGATGACTTTGAAAAGAAGTATACACTGGTAAAGAACCACCTTGATGAGCATGCATCTTTTGATGGGTGTATGTTTGAGACATATAGTGAAGAACTTGAGTATGTACTTGAACAAGTAAAAGGAAATAAAGTATGGACAGTTATTGATTGTAGTGGTTGGTATGGTATAACAGCAGGTTATCACTGGGTAAATCGTTTAGGATATTTAATTACCGAAGAAAGTTGGATGGATGATAGTGAAGAATATGTTATATCTAATGAAGGACCAGTAAATGATTGGTTTTTTGATCTTAGTGTAGAAGAGAAGAAAAGTCTGTTTCCTGATTTGAAAATAGATGATTGTAAAGATCTTGAGGATCAGTTTGACGATGCATGGCATGACAACTGTATTGATGAGAAAGAAGAAATTATGGAGAAATTTAAAACCGGTAAATAATGAAACAAGAAATCGAAAAGAAGATCAAGTATTGGGAAAATCAACTTAGCAGAGCAACTGATCGTTTTATCAATGAGAATACTAGGAAAACCCGGGATGAAGTAATAAAGATCCGTGAGAAGGTTCGCACATATCAGGAGTGTTTAACATTAATAAAATAGTTATGGCAAAGACAGTTTGTATAGAGTGTAAACAGATAATGCAATGGGATGAAGAAACCCGTGAGATTATTATAGAAAAGCATCGTCATATCAATGTTGAGTATACGTGGTGGGACTTTGTGTATAAAAGTTGGGAAGAGAAGTTATTATCAATGGGTTTTGATATAACAGATACCGAGTTAGTTGATGAAAGAAAATATGATAAAGAAACCGGTAAATGGAAATCTACCGGTAAGAAAGTATCAAGAAAGGTTACTAACATTGAATTTTCTGGTTTCTGGTCTCAAGGTGATGGTGCCTCTTTTACAGGTACTGTAGATTTTATAGTATGGTTAGAATATAAAAATGATCCAAAGTATGCAAGAATCTTAAAGTTAATGAAGAGTGGTGACATAGATAGCAATGGTACTATAAAACGTGATAGATGGCATAACTACGTACATGAGAATACAACATCTTTATATACAGAATGGTATTTTGACAAACCCAATATTCAAAGTTTGCTAGATAAAATAGAAGCAGAATGTTTTCAACATCACCGGGAACTAAATAAAGAGTTGTATAGAGATTTGGAAAATGAGTATGAACATCTTACAAGTGACGAACAAGTAAAAGATACTTTAGAAATTAATGAATACGAATTTGATAACCAAGGTAACATGATGTAATTATGGGCACAGAAACAAAAACAAAAAGAGTAAAGAAGGTATTTAGCAACATGTATGATATTGCACACATCTTTGCTAATGAACCAGGTAGAGATTGTAAGTTTGGTAATGGGTTTGTAGAAAATAATGTTATATATAGTTATAATTATCACTTTCCTATAGCTAAAAGATATATAGATAAGAAAGGTAAGGTAACTATCTTCTTTACATTAGATACTTATAGTAACACAACTGCAAAGCATATTAGAAATGTAAGTGCTGCTACTAAGCATCTTGATAGGCTGTATATGTATAATGTACCTAGATATGATGAAACTAATCACGGTAATAACATTAGCTATTGGATAGGTAAGATAAAAGAGTGTCTACAAAAAGCATCTAAAGCAAGAGAAAATAAAAGTTGGATAATATCTGAAGCACATGGTCATGTACAAAAGTTACAGAAGTACATGGAGTTCTTTAAACTTAAAGCAGATAAAGAAATAAAGAAAGTTGTAGCTGATGCTTTAGATGATAAATGGCAGAGAGAAATAGAGGAGTACAACAAGAAGAAAGCAGAGAAAGAAGCTGATCCTTTTATAGAAGAGAAAAGGGAAAAAGCAAGGTTAGCAAGGGAAAAAGCTGAACTCAAGAAAAATGCAGAACAAATAGTAAAGTGGAGAAACTTTGAAGTTAATTCCCCTTACCTGGAAGTAAGTAAAAGAATGAGATGGAGCAGTACATACAGAAACCTACCAGATCTTCTTAGATACGACCCTATGAAAGAAAGGGTGCAAACATCACAAAGAGTTGAGATACCGGTAGAAGCAGCTAAGAAATTCTACAGATACATACAGGTAATTCTTGCTAAAGGTGGGTGTAACTCAGAGGAATGCTGTAACTATAAACTGTTGGACCTTTATGATGTAACAGAAGTGACTGAAGAACGTATCAAAGTGGGTTGTCACACAATTAAGATGGATGAAGTAAATAACATGGCTAGAAGTCTTGGGTGGATTAAATAATAATCTGTTCAAAAACTGACTGCTTATAAATTCTTTGAAACCTGTAGCCACAAAGGGTTTCAGACTAAAAACGTATACTGTACTATATCGGTAGCACTACCTACCGCAAGAGTGTTTAGTATACCAATAGTCTGAAAACCAATACAGGCAACGGTTTCAAAGGATTTATAGTATGTCAGAAAATGTACAAAAATACAGAACATAAATATGTACAAAAATGGATGAAAAGTTGGTTAATATAGAAGAATGTGGTAAATTTGTACAAAATCTGACAGAAATGAGTAGGAAATTACCACCAATAGATGAGAGTAAGTTAGTTACCAATCCTTTTGCACAAGAACTGATAGTAGAAGCTACTAAAGTAATGGATGAAGGGATCCTAATAAAAGATGAGGATGGTGTAATGCTACCTGCTCACCATTTTGTAGAAAGACAAAAAGCTACAAAGTTATACCACTATCCAGGAAGCAAGGAAAAAGCAATGGAGTTGTCATCTGGTGCACTTAGAATGCTTGTATACATGGCATACACAATGGAGGGATCTAAAGACTGGTTAAGGGTAACACCAGAGACATACCAAAAGAAGTCAGAGAAAGGCAGTAGAAATACGTACAAAAGAGCTATTGATGAGTTGATAACACAGGGTTACATCACTCCCACTATTTACAAGTATACTTATTGGGTAAATCCAATACTAATGTTTGCCGGCAGTAGAATAAAAAAGTATCCTACTAAAGTAAAAGTTAAAAACATAAAAGATTAAAGCTAATGATAAGTAATCAAAAGAAGTTAGCACTTTTAGAACTCCCTGAAACAAGGGGAGTTCTATTTGATGCATTAATTACCTTTTTATGTGATGCTCGGGGTGAGGAAGTTGAAGAGGTACATTTAGCAGAAATGGTAGATGCTCTTTTATTCTCTTTAAAGAAACAGTATCAACCTGTAGCAAAGAAGGTTTCTAAACAGATTGACCTTGAGGACAGTATAGAGCAGGTTAAAAAGCAGCAACATGGAAAAGATAACCAGGATAACCAGTAAGGAGTTTGAAACCGGTGTGTTTATAGAACTTGAATGTTGCATGTGTTACCATACTCAGACAATAGCAGCTTATACAAAAAAGGACCTTATAGCTAAGGTAAAAGAAGAAGGTTGGAAAAACTTAAACTCTGATCAGTATCAAATTATTGGTTATTATTGTGGATGTGATTATTTAGATTAAAATGGTTAAGGTAACGACTAACTTTTACTCTTTGATGATAACTATAAATGGCTACACTCATTTAAAGGTAAAGATGAAAGACATCTATGGTTATCAATCATGGAGCGACAGGAAAGACAATAACAGCATACAATACTACTGTAAAGGTGGCAACATACTTTGTGAGTACTAGGATAGAGAATTGTGGAAAGAGATACTAAAACAATTGGAACCAATAGAATTTAACTAAAACAAACAATTATGCAATACAGAAAAAAACCAGTAGTGATTGAAGCTATACAATTTACAGAAGATCCTATGAGTGGCAGTAAAATTGTAGAATGGTCAGACCACAAAGTAATGCACTTGACAGATGACAATATCCCATGTCTTATAATAGATACACTTGAAGGTAAAATGAGAGGTGGCATAAACGACTTTATTATCAAAGGTGTTAACGGTGAATTTTATCCATGCAAGCCAGATATTTTTGAAAAGACCTACGATAAAGTAGAAAATGGAACAACAGAGTAAAGGTATTTGAAAACAGTTACAACCAGGAATAGATGGAGAACAGTTTCAAATAGAACTTAATAGAGGTGAGTTTAGTACTGAACTTTTTAGAAAAGAAATGTTTGGATTCTTTTATAATAGAGCACCTGTTAAAAAGAGAATAGTACATATAATAACAAACCTTGCTGGTTATAAAAAAATTAGACAGGGCATTAAGAATTTACAAATGATAAAACGACTTCAGAAATATGGAACAACAGAATTTAACTAATATGGAACAAGAAAAAGATGAAACTCTAGATGAGTTTATTATAAGAATGGAAAAAAATGTGCAGTTATATGGTGCAGGTAATACAAATTGGGACAAAATAATGACACCGAGATGTGTAGTTAGTTTAATAGCAGCTAAACAACTAAGAGATATACTAAAAGATGAACAACATGAAACTACGTGAACTACTGAAGCTATCACCTGAAGAAGTAGATAAACTACCATTACTAATAGATAGGATGATGTATTATACTCATAAGTATGAAGAAACATTCCAAAAAATAAAACAACTAATTGTACAAAAAGATGGAACAACAGGATAAATATTATACCCCGGACATTTCAGAACTACATGTTGGGTATGAATGTAAACATACTACCTGTAAAGGTGCATTTGATGTAAACCTTGAAGATGATATAGTAAAAGATAAACTAACTGTAGATGATCTTAGAAGGTATCTCAGGTATTGTGGTATACATGGTGATGATATAAAAGATTACATAAAAACTCGCTACCTTGATCAAAGTGATATAGAAAGCTGTGGGTGGATAAAAGATTGGGATGAAAATAGTAGTTATAGTGATTGTTATAAACTAATTACTAAGTCTGATATAAGTGGTCAAAGTGATGATGAGTGGGTACTGTGGCAATATGATAAAATAGTAAGTATCGATAATGAACTAAGTAATAGATGTTTTGAGGGAGAATGTAAATCTATTAATGAACTCCGGAAGATTATGAAGTGGTTAAACATCAAGTAATATGGGTTATATACAATTGAGTACCAAGACACTAAAAATACGAAAGGAAAGAAGATGTCCTGGCTGTGCTGAAAAATATGCAGTAGGTACAGAAATGAGAAGGACGGTTGGTGTAATGGATGGTGAGCTTCAAAGTACTTACTGGTGTTTACCTTGTGATGAGTTTCTTAAAGATAAATGGAATGAGATTGATGACGGAATTGCAGATGGTGAATGTTGGGAATGGAATGATTACAGACAATTCAGAGAAAACTTTTTAAACATAAACAATATGCAACAAAACAAAATAACAACAGCTATTGCTGTAGAGTATTTATCAAAAGCTTTAAAAGAAGATCCTGGATATTGGGAATCATGGAAAGCAAATATTGCAATGTGTATTTATGATCAATATGTAAAAGAGATACCAAAATCTTTAGAAGAAGTATCTCACTACGATATAATACAAATTGCAAACACAGGAGCAGATAACTTTCTTAAATTGTTAACAGCAGAAAAAACAACAGAGAGTGAGCAAAGCTAAAAAAGAACAGCAGTATTATAACGGAATACAAATTGATAGTATTGAGGAACAAATGGCTGTTATGTACTTTGAGGAGCTTATAGAAGCTGGATATGTAAAAAGTATAGAAAGAGCTGAGACATTTTTATTATCTGAAAAAGTGCAAAATAAATACACTCAGTTAGTAGAAATGAAAACAAAAATCAAACAAGTTGAAAAGAATCAGGTACTTCTTGAAGAACATGTTTATACTCCTGAGTTTAAAGTTAATTGGACAGAAAAAGCATTGTATATTCTTATGACTAACATGGGACAATACAATACAAAAATTACCCAGCCTTTTATGGGAAACTATTCTGATTTAGATAATTTAACCTCTTACATAGAAGTAAAACCAAACTTTGATCATCACAATATGACAAGGTTGTTTAAGATTAACCAAAAGTGGATGTATCAAGAGCACAGTAAATTTGTAAATCTGGTACAACCACATAAGCTGTTTGAAGAAACTTTTACTCCAACTGCTTATTTAAAAACTGCTACCGGTAAGCAAAGAGTAATTCACTGGAAAGTAAGAACATTAGAAGAATATTTAGACACTTTAACAAATCAATAATGAAAAAACAGATAGCAGATATTAAAGCATTTCAAACAGCATTTGAATGTAATGTGCTCCCGGTACCAACAATGCCGGCAAAGGAAATACAGGAACTAAGAGTAAAGCTCCTGCAGGAAGAACTGGATGAGCTAAAACAAGCTAACCAGGATAATGATATCATAGAGGTAGCAGATGCTTTGGTTGATATCATGTATGTATTGTTGGGTACGGCATGTGAATACGGTCTTATAGACAAAATGGAAGAGATGTGGGATCTGGTACACGCATCTAACATGAGTAAACTGGACGAGAATGGAAGGCCTATTCGTAGGGAGGACGGTAAAATAATAAAGCCTCCTACTTATGTAAAGGTAGATCTTAAACCTCTTTTCTTATAAAGGTGGTAAAGTTATAGAATAGATATAGTGGAATAAGCCACTGGTAAGGCTTTGAGTACTAAATAACTATCTCTCAAAATAGTTAAAGGGTGTCTACAGAATAGTTAGGTACATTCTTAACTATTTTCAGGGATAGTTATTTTATTTTTACCATCTCTCAAAATAGTACAAACATAAAAATAATAGTGTAGTACCGTAAATAAAATGTGCTAATAAGAATATAAATTAGTACCTTAGCGTAAAATATATACACTAATGGATAGGAAACCGTTTTTAAAACAAATAAGAGTGGATAATGTAGATGCAATAACTAAACATGGTGAACATTATACAGCACAAAAAAAGTTTCAAATAGTAGAGGAAGACAATGCTAAATTTTTACTGATGTTTCACCATATATCAGCATTCATGAATGGTTTAGATAGTCTTGTTGATGTTAAACTAATGAATTGGATATCTGACAATATGAATTACAATGACAGTATCATAATACTAGATAAGTACTACAAACAGAAAGCAGCTGAGTATGTAGGATTTAGCTATTCAGCAGTTGAAAAATCAATTAGTTCTTTAACAGCAAAAGGGTTTTTAGTTAAGCACAACTGCAAAAGATGTGCAAGGTATCATGTAAACCCATCTTATATATGGTATGGAGATAAAGCTGTAAGAGATGGTAAATTAAAATTTGTATTGGAACTAATGCAATACCAAGATCTTCCAGATAGAGAACAAGAAATATTAGATGACATAGAAAGAGCATCTGAACATTACAAAAACCAACAAAAAAGTAAATAATGGAACTACAAGCAAGAGTAGAGAGTACACAGTTATCTGAGAAACAATATCGTGGTTTAAAAAATGTTTTAAGTTATTCAGCATTGAAAACATTTGATGCTGACCGGAATAAGTTTTATAGGGAATTTGTATTAGGTGAAGGACGTAAAGAAACAGAATCAGCAGCTACCTTGATGGGTAGTCTGGTGCATTGTTTATTGGCAGGGCAACCATTTGATGAAAAATTTCATATGATCAGCGTGGTCGAACCTAAAGGTCAACTAAAAGAGTTGGTTGATGCATTGTTTAGACGTACTCTTAAAAGTATGGTTGATGGTGTAGTTACTGAGAAGTTTGAGATATTGTTTACAGATGCAGTGCAAGAAGTAAAGTATGATGTTACCGGTAAAGAAGTAGCATTTAAAGGCAAAGACCTTGATAAGATAGTAGGTATGTTTGAGGGTGATGCTGAGATTTATTATAAAGAGTTACTGCAGACTATAGGTAAATCAGTAGTAACTGTAAACCTTGTTACAAAAGCAGAGCAGATAGTACAAAAGCTACAGGGACATTCCTATACGTACCAGTATGCAAATGCTCGTAGTGCTCAAGGTATTGATGTATTTAATGAGCTGAGTATACTTTTCGAGATAGATGGTGTACCGTACAAGTCAATGCTTGACAAGGTAATTGTTAACCATGATGCAAAAACTATTGAACTGCTTGACTGGAAAACATCGTGGGACAATGAGGAGCCACAAAGAGCATATCTGAAATTTGGATATTATCTGCAAGCTCCATTGTATGACTATGCATTAAGTCAATGGGCAAAAGAACATGGCCTGGAAAATTACACAATTGTACCAATGAAGTACATTTTCTGTGATACATCAGGTTTTGCTGATCCTGTAGTTCTTGGATTATCTCAAGATGATCTGATTGCCGGCTGGAATGGTTTCAAACTTAGGGGCTATGAATACAGAGGTTTAAAAGAGTTGATGAGTGACATTGCCTGGCACGTTGATACGGGCAATTGGGCAACTTCAAAGACAATTTATGATGCTAAAGGTTATATACAATTAGCATTAAATTACGAAGAGAAATAGGTATTAAATAACTTGGAGAAAGGGGCATTTTAAGGTAACTTAGATGCCCCTTTTAAATTTTAAAAACAATGGCAAAAGCAACAAAAGAAGCACCTGCTTCATTAGAAGCAAAGTTAAAAGCACTTGAGTCAAAGTATGGTGCGGGCTCAGTAATTATAGGCAAAGACATAACTGAAAAACTGGAAGTAGTTAGTACAGGAAGTTTGTCTTTAGATATTGCTACTAATATAGGAGGTTATCCTATAGGTAAGCTAATAGAATTTATAGGTATGGAAAGTTCCGGTAAAAGTACTGGTTCACTACATGCAATAGCAGAGTTTCAGAAACTTGGAAAATGTGTATTGATTGATTATGAGCAATCATTTGATAAGATTTATGCTGAAGCTTTAGGTGTTAAAGTAGATGAGCTTATTATTGTACAACCAGAATGTTCGGAAGATGGTTACAACATAGCAGAAGAACTGATCAGAACAAAAGAAATAAGATTAGTTGTTATTGACAGTCATACTGCAGGTCAACCTAAGAAAGTTGTAGATGGTGATGTTGGTGATGCTACTATAGGTTTACAAGCTCGTATCAACAGCCAGGGCCTCGGTAAGATCAAACCTCTTCTAAAAGCTAACAGATGCACTGTTATAGCAATTAGTCAGATTAGGCAAAATATTGGTGGCTATGGTGACATCAATCAATCTACTGGTGGCCTTGCCTACAGGTTTTATAGTGACATGCGTATCAAGTTTGCTAAAATTCAAACTGAGAAAGATAAAGAAAGCAGTAAAACTGAAGTAAACGTAATAAAAAACAAGTGCGGCTCTCCATACGGTAAAGCAGTATTTAGCATTGAATGGGGTACAGGTATTGACCGTTTACGTGAACTTGTAGATTTTGCTCAAGAGCTTGATATGATTAAACTTGGTGGTGCAGGTTGGTATACCATAGGTGAAACTAAACTGCAAGGTATGGATAAAGTCAAAGAATTTCTTAATGACAATCTGGAATATAGTGCAGACCTTGAGGCAAAAGTAATGGAGAAAATAAAAGGAGGCAAGTAATGGCAGAAGAGCATGAGAAGAAAAAGAAGGAGTCAAGACTCAGTGGTCTCTATGCTCAACGACATAAATTGAATGAAAGACTTGTGAAGTTGGGTAAAGACAAAGATAAAATCGAGTCTGAGATTAAGAATACAAATGAAAAGCTTGTAGGTGTTAACAAGGGGATAGGACACCTTGAGAACAGAGATGTGTTGTTGACAACTCACTTTATTGCCAGGTATACACAACGAATAGGACCTGCGACTGAAGATGAAATGAGAGAGCGTATTTTGACCCCACAGCTTTTGAATATGATCCGTACACTAGGCAATGGCACGTATCCAGTAGAGGAATTTATGGTAAGAGTTGAGGATAATAAATTGATTACAATTTATCGAAATGAGACAAAAGAAAATAAAACACAACGTACTAGAGTCAATATGAAAAAAATCAAGAAATGATAGACATTAATAAATCAAAATATGTATGAGTTTACCGGAAAAATAATCAAAGTAACACCTATTGTAGATGTTACAGGTAAGTTTAAAGAAAAGTGCACATTTATTGTTGAAGACGGTACTAAGAAAATTGCATTTGTTCTATTTGATGATTCAATTTACACAATTCTTAAACCTCTGGAAATAGGAGATCAAGTAAAAGTAACATTTAATGTAAAATCATTAGAGTTTGGATCATGGGTTACAAATTGTTATCCTATTAAAGTTGAGAAAATAACAAATAATTCTAATAGCAATAACAATAGTAGCAATAACAATTCAAATAATTGGAGAAGTAAAGCAAACGCAAAAAATGCCAGTTTAAAAAATCCTTACTTTCCATTATTTACCTCTAAAGAAGCAGGTAAAAGAATTCATAGAGAATTGTGTAAAAAACATCATCCTGATGTACCAGGTGGTAGTCATGAAAAAATGCAAGAAATTAATAAATATTATGACATGTTTAGTAAACTACACAAATGAAACAAACACCTTTAAAACGTAAACCGGGACCAATAGGTAAACCAAATAGAATAAAAAGAAAACCACCAACTGCAGAAAAGTTGGAAGCTGATAGGAAGCAAAGTGAAAAAGACAGAGAGTTCTACAATAAGATTTGGCAGAGCAGACCACACAGATGTGTGGTTTGCAATGTCAGTCTTGGTAGTGAGATGAAAACAGTTTATATGGATCATTTAATAGAAAAAAGTACACATCCTGAGTTAAGGTATGAACCAGGTAATATTACTGTAGTTTGCATAGATTGTCATGGTTGTAAAACAAATGGATTTCCAAAACCGAAACATGAACAATTAATAGATGAAGCAAAAAAGAGATTTAAAATATGATTAAATTAAAGTTTAATGACACAACACTATTTGTATTACCTATATTTGGTTTACCAATAGTGCACTATGATACAATGGGTTTTATAAATTCATTTATTGCAATGGAAGGTAGAGAAGAAAAAGATCCAAGTATATACATGGTTTTTTATGATGCTCCTATTCATGAAGAAAAAATGGATAATCTCATTGATATGTTTCCTGATTTGTTTATAGAAAAAATAAACTATAATGAAAAGTTGATTATTACTGTATTTAAAATACCTGAAGATTACTGGTCAGATTACAAAACTATATTAACCGGTAAATACAGTAAATTGTCAGAAAAATACAAATTACTGGTATCAGATAAACCGTCTTTAAAACCTTCTAATAAAGACACAAAATTGTTTATCAATGACAATAAAAAAAGATTGCAATTGATGATAATTGAAAAAGATCCTGATTGTATTGAGATGGTTGAGAACATGTACAACGGTTTAGATATTAGTTTTGCGGATGAGGTATGGAAAATGTTTAACAAAGAAGATGAAACGCTTACCTTATCAAAACTGGAAAAATTATCAAAACAAAAAATTACAAAAAAGTGGAAAATATGATAACAAAAACGTCACACCCAAAAAGCTTTGAACTTTTCAAAGCATATGTAAAAACAAAAGCTGCAATAGTAAGCTCAAAACAGATACCTGGTGAATTAATGGATAATATTGTTAATGACAATATGATAACTCTGTCGTTAGCCAACTGGTCACGAGATTTGTATGACTTCTTTGATGCTCAAGGTATTGTAGTTTCAGTATGGAATCCCGGCCAAGGTTGGAAGTACAGAGTTGCGGATGGTTTTCCTATAGAAAGTTCTGCAGCAAGTAGAAAAGAGGCAGAAATAACAGCATTTACTGAAGCATTTAATAGGTTAGAAAAGAAATAA
>Ga0214175_1000114_pt1 | contig 29101 bp, 47 predicted proteins | sample TroBogEpilimnion_17_FD_153013 | JGI IMG/M metagenome (GOLD analysis project Ga0214175, IMG submission 153013) | Freshwater microbial communities from Trout Bog Lake, WI - 09AUG2007 epilimnion | ecosystem: Environmental > Aquatic > Freshwater > Lake > Epilimnion/Euphotic zone | place: Trout Bog...
TGAACAAAAGAAACAACGACTTCAACTCGGCCTCAACATCGCCGGTGTCTGTCTTATCGCCGCCTTCGTAGGCCCATTCGCAGTCACCATTCTACACGGATTGGGTATTCTGTTCGCAGTCGGTATCACCGTCGTCACCTGCTGGACTGCAATGAAATTTATGGGATGGTTCACCCTTATGATTGCCAACGCCAGTTTGAAGGCGATGAAGTCACAAGCGATGAAGAATCCCGTCGAAACTCTCCAAGTCGAATATGTCAAGAAACAGTCGGCCCTCGACCAATATAAGGCAAACATTCGAGTATTCATCGGTCAGGTGGCGGCCTTTAGTGACCAAGTTAAGAAGTATGTCAAGGATGGTCTTGAAGACGCCGACGTCTATGTCGGACAACTCGCCAAAATGAAACAGTTACTCGAACTTCGTGAACAGAAGTATAGTGACGCTCAAGACTCACTGGCCGCTTTCGCCGACACGATTCAACGGACTGACAAGAAGTGGAAGATGGCATGTGCGGCGTCCGCCATGAACGAGGCGGCTGGTCAGATGGATGGTGATGCCTTCGACAAGATTTGTATCGAAACGGCCCTTGACAGTGTTCAGACGAAACTCAACGAATCCTTCGCTGACCTCGATTTGGCCCTCTTGGATGACGACAAGGCCAAGAAACAAATTGCAGACAAGAAACTGAAACAGATTCCCAGCGGTGTCATCGAAGTGTCTGCTACTCCTGTGACCGTCACTCGTCAGAAGTTCTCCAGTAATTAACAAACAACAACAAACAACAATAATAATAGTTATGACTAAAAAGTTCCAAATCATCTCTCTAATCATCATCACGGTTATTTCGTTAATCGTATATGTCGTGGTGAACGAAGCCAAAACCCCCGTCGCCGATGGTCAAGATAGTTCGGATGGCAATACCGACGTCCAACCTCAATAATAGTAATTAACAATAATTAACAATTAAATTTATGAAACAACTAATCACGCTCGCAGTTCTGATGGCATTCGCCTTGATTGACATCGATGCTTCAGCCCAAACCAACCTCTTTATCAGAGGGGATATGAACATCAAGTTCAATACTCACTTGAATCCGCCGGGGACTAAGAACATTCAAGATGTCTATAACATCAACGTCAACGTCGCCAACAGTGTATTGTTCCATGGCAAAATGTCTGACCGCCCGCAGGTTATCGAAGGGATGTTCTCCAAGGCCATCACACAACCCCGTTCATTGAAATATGATGTTAATTGTGACGTTGTGAATCCTCGCAATCCGGCGCAGACTAAAAACATTGGTCGTATGTATGGCGTGGTTCCGATTTCATCTGATGGTGTGTATCACTACGATGGTAATGGCAATTCCATTCCGCTTGTGATTGACATTCTACCGATGGGTACGGCCGGTGGCTTTACAAGTAAATTCACGGGAACGGCTTCTGGTAAACCATTGGTCCGTCCTTCGAATTGGACTGATACTATTCGTGAATCCGTCAACATCAGTCGTATTGTCAATGGAAAGCCCATGACGGTTGTATTGAAACGTTATGACAAGATGGATTTTAACAACGTGGTTCTCGCTCAGGGGCCGGTTCAAATGTATCAATCTGTCACCGTCAACGGTACGATGTTGTATGATTATGATAAGAAATGTTGGTTCTTCAACAACTTTACCGTGTCTTATGCCGAAGGTCAGAATGTTAAACTTGACCGTGTGGCCGGAACTATTCGTTGGGTTCCCGACGCACATCGTTCAGGAAATGGTCTTGGACAGTATGAATTCGATATCCGTGTGAATGAACCTATGCCGGATGGTTCGGCAGTGTTCGCCGCTCCGACTGATGAATCGTCCTTCTTCGCCACCGACGCAGCGGTTCCTGGATTGACCGGTACGATGAAATACAAGGATACACTCGACCCGACGACGGTTGACGCCTCCAAAGACCCGACTGGCGATGACGCAGTTACAACTTCATCCTCTGTGGCAATTGATTTGAATGGTAATAATATCAACAAATCACAAACTATGGTTCTGGCGAAAGTTATTCTCTTCGCCTCGGTGATTCCGATGAACGGTGATTAATAAACCAAGGCTTGACCATGTGAACTAACTCTGATATTATGTTGGAGTTAGTTCACACAAAAACAAAAACAAAACAGTTAAAAACAAAAACATGAAATCATATATCCTCGCAACCTCGCTTATTCTCGGTCTGGCCGCGTTTGGCGCACAAGCCCAAAACACTGTGACAGTCACGAATTACGTCACGATTACGAACGTTGTCCCCGCAGACGTCAATACATCGGCCGTCAGCCAAACCAACGATGCGCCTGACTTCAACAAGATTGATATCACCCTCGGTTCTGCCGGAAGTTCCTATGGTGGGACTACGCAAGCTGGCGTTGATTTCTCCGTCTCAATCGACCCGTTTGAAAATCTATCCAGCCTTTGGGTTGGTGTGAGTCAAAGTGTCTATTGGGCTCCCTCATTCGGTGGGTCTACTGACGTCGACGTCGATTGGAACATTAGTGTGTATGGTAACTTCTATGTTCAACCCGGCTGGTCAATCGGCGATGTCTATGGCGCAGGTGTCAACAACTTGGTTCGAACAGGACCTGAGTTGATTGTCCAATACTATTTGTCCAATGACGTTTACGTTTATGGCCAAGTCAATTACGACGCACTCACTAAGGGAAGTGGTGAGGGTTGGCAAACGTCCAATACCAAGGATGACGGTTGGCGTTGGGCAGTCGGCCTCGGTTACGAATTCTAAAATCTATTGTCCCTCACAGAAAAGGCCGAAGGCAACTTCGGTCTTTTTTCATGCGTAGGTGTCACGCTTGACTTGTTATAGAACTCTGATATTCTATATTTACGGTAAACGTAACAGTTAACAAACCAAAAACAAATTCAAAATATATGAACGGTGATTCATTCTTCAAAGGGGTATTTTATACCATCGGCGTAATCCTTATCTTAGTATTCATCTCTGTCTTGACTCTCTACTCCGCATGGGTCGGAGCATTCGTCAGTGTCCACCTTTGGATGTGGTTCGTTGTTCCTACTTTCGGCCTCGCTCCTCTCAAACTTCCAATCGCCTTCGGTCTATTTCTATTGGTTAATTTGTGGTCACGTCAACATCACACCAGTCAGAAGGATGAACGTGGTACGAAAGAACGGGCGGTGGAACTTATCAGTCTACTTCTTAATCCTTGGGTCGTATTGTTGATGGGTTATATCTGTCATCATTATTTTGTGTAATCCACAATCTATAACCCTGACTAAATATTATGAAAGTTAAATTTACAAATGACACCGATGTTCGATTGGGATTTGAAATCGAATGTTTAATCTATGGTAATATTGATGACCGAATTGTTAGTGGACGGAACTACAACAACTTCGTCAGAAAGATACGAAATCTAAAAAAGGGCAATGAGGTTGGTGTAGATTTTAGTGTTACCGCCAGTAGGCCGGGTGATTACGAATGTGAGTTAAGAACCAAACCGATGAAGCCGAAAGATGCCATGGCCAATTTGGAACGAATCTTTAATACTGTGAATGAGTTTGGTTATACAAATCGTTCATGTGGATTCCACGTCAATATATCATCAAAGCATAAGACTAAGATGAAAAATTTTCACCCAGTATCATTTCTATCTTCAAAGTTGTGGAATGAAATATTGGTTAAAATTGACCGTACAGACAATAGTTACTGTCGTCCTGTGGTCAGGCTTAACGGTAAACACGTCTCGAAGGTTGAGGCCATGAGGAATTTTAGAAACTCCTTAAATGATAAGTATCGGTGTGTATCATTGCGTAATTTTGGTAACGGTCTAAATTCCACATCCCGCGTTGAAATTCGTGGATTCGGTAATAAGAATTATACAAATAAATTCGATACCATCTCCAAATATATAAAACGAATTGAAAATTTGTTTCACTCCGCCTGTGAAACTCGTCAGGCAACCGACCACGCTTGACTTGTTATAGAACTATGATAAATTGAGTCAATGAAAGAAACCGGAAAATGCCAATCAACCAAAGTAACTACCAAACACTCTACCAAACACTAACTCTGAGTAATAACCAATCAACTACTACCACCACAAATTTTATGTCATGTGAATGTCCAAATTGTAAGAAAGATAACATCCTAAACGGAACGCTCGTAATCGACTGTCCGTTGTGTTCAAATAAAATCGACGCAACGAGTAAGTTCCAAGTCATGCCTGACAAGAGTGTCGTCTGTGAGACTTGTGTCACCGCCTTCTACGTTCTGTGTCGGTCGTGTAATAAACTTCACAAGAAGACGGCAATGAAGACTGTCAATTCCATCAATGAAGATGGCATTACCAAGGAACAGGCGCCGGTTTGTGAGAAGTGTTACAATAACAACTATCGTACCTGTAACGAATGTAGTGAGTTGTTCAATCGTAATGACGTGATTAGTCACAACGAAAAGGCGTTCTGTAAGATTTGTTTTAACAAAACATATCAGATGTGTTCTCACTGTCAGGGAACGTTCCCGAAGGGAAGTGTCACACATACCATCCGTGGAAGAAACGCGGTGTGTGATAAGTGTCACAGTTATTACGGCCCGATTCAACTGTACGAAACCAAGCCTGTCATGGCATTTCACGGTAAACCGCCACATTACTACGGCATTGAATTGGAATGTGAGTTGGTTAGTAAAGCCAGTGAAGAACGTGGCGGAAAGGCCCAAGAGGTTGTTGACCTTCTCCCGCCAGACTTCGCCGTCTTGAAGGAAGATGGTAGCCTTAGTTGTGGGTTTGAGATTTGTACTCAACCGGCAACCGTTGAGGAACATAAGATTCGGTTCGACAAATTCTTTGAAAAATTGCCGGCTGGTATTCATTCGTTCAACACCGCCAATTGTGGACTTCACATCCATTGTTCTAAGAAACCTTTGAGTCTGTTGACCATCGCCAAGATTGTGGTGTTCGTCAACGAAACGAACAATCAGGAATTTGTTGAAACTATTGCCGGTAGAAAATCTTGTAGATATTCCTGTATTCAGAAGAAGGAATACGCAACTGTCAAGAGTCAGATTACCAACGGCCGCGCACGTGGCGAACGATATGAGGCGGTCAACCTGTTGAATAAGGATACCATCGAATTTCGAATTTTCAAGGGGACTCTCAAACGTGAATCCTTTTACAAGGCGCTTGAGTTCTGTGACTCGCTGATTCGGTTCTGTTCAACTGCCACCAATAGTATCGTGTATTCTCGTAACAAAGAAAACTTTATCAAATATGTGGCGGAAAATCATAAAAGTTATCCACATCTTTACGCATTCATTTGCGCCAAAGTGTTGAAACAAGAAAACAAAATGACCAAGAAATTTGGATTTAGTTTGGCTACGCCGGCTGGTGTTGGCGACCCACAACCCACTGTTACTAATTTGGAATAATCAATTAACTATAAAAATTATGTGTTTAGCTATTTACAAACCCGCAGGTGCGACGGTCGCTGAGTCTCATCTGAGAAACGGCTTCGCCAATCACTCCGATGGCGCAGGATTCGCTTGGGCCGCCGATGGCGCTCTCCACGTCGTTAAGGGATTATTCGACGTAGAAGAGGTCGTTAAGCAGTATGAATTGATTAAGGAGTATCCTTGTCTCATTCACTTCCGCAAGGCGACTCATGGAACGGTTGATGAGTCCAATTGTCATCCATTTCTATTCAACGACGGTAAGCTGGCGTTGATTCACAATGGTATTATTTCAATCAAATGTACAATCGAAGGATTGTCTGACACCGCCCACTTCGTCAAGTTGGTTCTTGAACCGATGGTCAAACGGAACAATGTTCCAATTAATGACGGCGCATTACAGTATCTTATCTCAACGTCAATTGGGACTGATAAAATGGTTATCATGGACGGTGACGGCAAGGCCTATGTCATTAATGAAGACAAAGGTAAGTGGGAAGGAGGCGTTTGGTATTCGAACACATCCTTTTCATGGTCTTACAAAACCCCCGTCGTCACGCCGACAACACCTTATCAATATCCGCAACAGAGCCAGTCGTCCTACCTTACTCGGTATAATACGGGACATGCTCCTAATAGTTCCACTGGTAAAACTTGGCGCAAGTCATTTGAGACGGATTCCGAAGACGACGCCAGTTATCTTGAATTCTGGAAAAGAACCAAGGACGTGAAGACGGACATCGGGTCTGATATTTCCAACAAGGAAACTCAGGTATTGCCTAACATTGGTTTCACTACCACCGAAGTTATTGATGACGCCGGAAATGTTACAATAATCGACGTTCATGATTTGGAAGAAACTCAGGTGGAAGATAAAAAGACCTTCGGTGAAGGTATGATGTGTGAATACGGTTGGTGGGACGAAGAAATCGAATCTGATATCGCCCTTCTCCGATTGAACATGGGTCTTAATCGTGAAACGGCAATTCTCAGGGTGTTTTCTGAACGTTGATAGTTAATACAAACAATTAAACAAAATTATGGAAAAGACAACTAAATCTAAGAAACGTATCAAAAATTTGCCCGTGACGGGACAATTCTTCACGGCTGATGCCAGCCTTAATGAAAAATTCGTTACGGTCAAACTACCATCAAGCGTGGCGCAGTATCTCGGCCTGACTGACTCTAAGGTGTTTTGGACTCCTATAAACGGAGTGATTCAGCTCAGCGCCGGACAACCGAATATTGTTATTCCGCTCATGAGTGTCGGCGCAGACCAATTTGTTTCACATTCTTAAAATATTATGAATACCAAGGTTATAGATTTCACCATCGGCGCTGACCCCGAGCTTACTCTGTTGAGAGCTAACGGCGACGTTGTTGAGGCGGCAGATTACTGTTCGCTCGGCGGTACCGGTGATGAGGAATTCGGCGCTGATGGTAATGGTTATACCTTCGAACTTAGACCGGCGCCGTCAAAAAATCCACTCCAAGTTGTTAATACAATTCGTGATATCTTCGTCCGTAAGGTTATCAACGAATCTGAATTTCTTGAATTTAATTGGGTATCCGGTAGTTATCATTCTGGATATCCACTTGGCGGACACGTTCACTTTGGACTTACCAATCGTCAAGTAAATTACACCGATGCTATTGCCAAATTGGACAATTATGTCGGCCTTGTGTGTTTGATGTTGGAGAATCGGACCGATGGTATCAATCGTCGACACAGTAATAGATATGGTTGTATGGGCGACTATCGTGTTCAACCGTGGGGACTTGAATACCGTTCAATGAGCAGTTGGTTATCTTCTCCGTACATTGCGTCGGCCATGCTGTGTCTTTCAAAAACCGTGATGTATGAGATGGTGAATAATTCAAAATTCGATTGGCATAAATTTGCGGTGAAGTCGGATTTTCCGACCATGAATCACAAACGAATCATACCTTTGTTTCCTAAAATTTGGGAAGACATCACCAAGATGCATCTGTATCAGTTGTATAAACCGTATCTTGATTTGATTTATTTCCTTGTTACAAACAAACGTACTTGGTTGCCTACCACCAGCCTCAAAGATAACTGGGGTGTGATTGATATGACTCCCTGTATTTCTAGTAAGATTAATATCGACTTAATCTGGAACCGTTTTAATGCTGAAAAATAATTGATTATGATTACATATACCGAAGTAGATACCAACGTGGCGGAAATCGTGACGGAGACGAAGTTGTTTAATCTTAACACAATTAGGAAGTATCATATTTATGGACTTCGACAACTCGACAATCCACTGATACTTATTGAATATTCCGCCAACCATTGTAGCGCAGAGTTTGTATCAAGATTGAATAGTTTGATTGAATTCTTTAAACTAAATGGAATTGATGCGTCCACTTTCGACGGTGGAGAATCTGACAAGGTTGATATTGGATTACGATTGGATTTAAGAAAGCATTTTAATGCCAATAAAAAACCACTGTTGGCCGCGTCCATAGTTTCAACTATTGTATATTGTTTGGAAGACCGCGTTGACATTGAACAAATGAAGAAACACAAATTGTCATGCATTCCAACGTTCGTAAATCAAAGTAGCGATACAAGTAAGCCTCTGTCTATCACCGGCGCCGGTAAGACCAAATCAGCCACGCTTGACTTATAATATAATTCAACTACAATCATAACAGTTAAACAATCAACCAAATAAAATAAAATGTGTCGTATCGCAGCATTTCCCCCCGGCTTCTCGAAGTCGGAAGCAGTTAAAATACTGGCCAATTTTGAGAATAAGAACACTGACGGAACGGGCTCGGTCTATCTCAAGGATGGTAAGTTTGTAGTCGACAAGTGGGCGAAACCATTTAGTCAAATTGTGAAGACAAAGCCGAATTTTCTGTCACATATGCCTTATAGTGATAGTTGGACGTTGGTACACCTTCGGGCCGCCTCTCATGGTGGTAATAGTCAACAGAATACCCATCCATTTCTCGTTGGTAATTGGGCGTTCATTCACAACGGCATTTGGAGTGAACACAATTTGGTTCGGTTGGCAATCTCCAATCAAGTCACGATGACGGGCGAAACTGACAGTGAAGTCGCAGCTCATTTTTGGAATATCGTCGGCCCCAAGAAGTTTGCCGAGACGGTTGAGTTTGGTGGTGTGTTTATGGGACTTCACCGCAATGGTAAATTGTGGGTGGCAAAGACGAGTGGCGACTTGGAAATCAAAGCTCTGAAACATCACAGGATTGTCTTGGCGTCCGAATTCGACCATCAGGTATATGAAAAGACGGTTGACGCCTTGAAAGGTTGGTATCAATTTAGTAAGGATGGTTGTTATGTGAGCCACAAGGAAAACCGTAGTCGCTGGAGTTCCGAATATCCGTATCGTGGTTCGGCATCGTCGAGTGGGACGGCTTATGAAAGTAGTTTTGGTGGTTCAGGTCGTTCATCTGATTATATTGGTAATAATCAACACACGACTTGTTACGGTGGTTGTGGAGATTAAATTTTAACAAAGAACGCTAGTATTAAACAATTAACAGACCCGATTTTTATGACAATTAAAGTTTTGACAATTAACAGTGAACGTGATTCCGCCAGTCTTCTCGGTTACAAAACCGAAACTTATTATGGAGACTTCGTTCACAAATCCGACAACGACGTGGTAATTCGTTGGGGTAATAGTCGTGGTGTGTATGACCCAACGGCGATTCACAAAATCGATTTCAAACACGTAGTCAATCCGGCTAAGAATATCCGTAGTAATTGTGAAAAGGCAAAGGCTACCAAACTTTTGTCACAGGTGGTAAACGTTCCTACCTTGTGGGAAAAATCTGTTCCCGCTGGTGTGTTGGCAGTTGTCCGCCCGTTCGAACATTCCGCTGGTCGTGGGTTTTCTGTAAAGAAAGGCCCGTTCAAACTTGAAGAAGGAACTTATGCCACACGTTATTTGGATGTTACAAAAGTGGGAGCCGAATATCGTGTGTGGTTCTGTGGCAATAGAACTATGGTAGGCAAACGTGTCAAGATGCAGTGTAACGAAGAGCAGGAACACCCCTGTCGTTCGTTGTGGGGTTATCAATTCAGTGACACAATTTCCAAAGATTTACACGTCCAAACGATTCTGGCGGCCAAGAAAATTGGATTGGAGTTTGGGGCGGCGGATGTTCTATTTCACAAAGGAAAGTGGTATTTCCTCGAACTAAACTCAGCTCCGTCACTCGACCATCGAATTGTCCGTGAATTTTATCAAACAAACTTGAAGTTGTTGATTGAGAAGAAATTCTCCAAGGTTCAGGAAACATTGGTGCCGGTTATCGAAGTGGTGAAACCTACGGAGTCAAAAAAAAAAGATTCTCCCGTCGCCGTCGAAGTGGGTAACGGATTGGTTGCAGCAACTACGGGCTAAAATCACTAACATATTATGACCACACAAGCACCGCCAAGACTTTTACCGGCTCCAATAATTCCTACAAGTATTGTCTGTAAGACTTGTAAGGAAGAAACAGGGCTGACATTGGAAACAATCGTTGATATGCCGATTGACACTCATATCTGTTGCCCTATTTGTGGTGCTATGATATACTCATGTCTGCCTGAAAGACCGGCCGCTTACGTTTACACCGGCACAGGTCAATCAAGTCACATTTACGACGATTATGACTGATAAAAACCGAAATCAAAGACCGGTAGTTCAAGCGCCAGACATTTATGGGAAGAATTCAAAACCGTTGGGTAAGTATCCGGCGATTGTTTTGACCAATCCCAAGTATTCAGCGAATGTCGGAGCGGCCTTGAGAGCGGCTTCGTGTTTCGGTGCCAAACAACTTTGGTGGACTGACAATCGTGTCAGACTTGAGGAAGGCGAACGTCTTCCCCGTGAAGAAAGGTTGAAAGGTTACAAGGATGTTGAACTACGTCAGTTCGATTATCCATTTGAACACTTCAAGGGCGCAACGCCTGTCGCTTTGGAACTATTGCCGGGGTCTGAATGTCTCTTTGATTTTGTCCATCCCGAAAACGCCGTGTATGTCTTTGGGCCGGAAGACGGTTCGATTGACCAAGTGACTCGTAGATTTTGTCATAGGTTTGTCACCATCCCCACGAAACATTGCACTAATCTGGCCGCCGCGGTATATCTCGTTCTGTATGACCGAATGATTAAACATTATCAGGCGACTGGTGAAATGCTTGAACTAAATGAACATCGTGGATTCATTGGCGACAGTGAACAAACCAATGGCGACGTGTGGAACGACATTCACGAATACAAGAACGGAAAGGCATTTGTATAATTTATGGCAGCGACTAGACAAGACATTAAACGTTGGTTGACCGAGAATGTTCCAGACAAAGCCACGCACATGGCGGTTGTTTGTGATACATTTGATTGGGATGATTTTCCTGTCTATGTCTCCGAAGGTGAAGATGCCAGAGAAAAATTAGCAAAATACCAACGTGGCGAAAACATGACTCAACTCATGGAAGTCTATGACTTGAGAAAAAACATTGAAGAACAACTGAATCAGACACGTTGTTTTAACTATTAAAAAGTGAAAATTGTCCACAAAATCAAACAGGTGACTCTTATTGAAGGAAAGAAATCCGAATTCAATAAGGCAAAGAAACACCTTGCGAAAGAAGGTCTGACTGAAATTGACCATGTATTTTCAAAGGGAACTGGTGATTTTTGGATTATTGGTGAAAAGGTTTTGACAAAGGTATGACAGAATATCCGACAATCATTAATTCAAGTAAGGCGCCTCGCGGACATTGTGTGGGCTTCGTGAAGTTTGATGGAAGTAACTTCCGTGCGAAATACACACAGAAACAAGGGTTCAATCTGTATGGTTCTCGTCGTGAATTGATTGATGAATCTCACCCGTTTCTTGGTGAGGCAGTTACCATTTTCAAACGTGACTACCAAGCCGTCTTGACTGAAAAGTTCAAGAAAGACAAGGAATTGAGAAATGAAAGAGAAATCGTTGTCTATGGTGAATTCTTTGGAGCAAAGTCTTTCGCTGGTATTCATCAGCCTGACGACCCGAAGGAATTGGTAATCTTTGATGTATTGGTTGGTCATAAGAATCATTGGTTCTATACGCCGATGGATTTCATTGAAGAATTTCAGTCTCTTGTGAAGACTCCACCTGTTCTTTACTTGGGTAACATGAATGACGAATTGATTGAACAGGTCAGAACAGGTGCCTACACCGCTGAATTTCACAAACAAACCGGTAACAAGTTCAAGTTGTTTGAAGGATTAGTTTGTAAGGGAACGCAGACAAGAGGCGATTTCCGTGGTAAGGTGTGGATGTGTAAAATTAAAACAAATGAATACTTCGACGCTTTGAGAAGTCGTTGGGGTGAGGAAGGAATCAAAAAATATGGAGAATAGAATTCCATTGACTCTTGATGAACGACGTGAATTGTTACACGAATTTCACTGGCCGAAGGCCAAATTTCCAAATCAAAAATTTGTTGTAGGCACCGGACTAAAATCGGAATGTGATTTTTACAAAATTCCACATTACAAAGACGAAGTAGAAACATTTCTAAAAACAATCAAATAATTATGAAAAAATTGAAATGGTATCACTATGCTGCCAAAGTAATAATGGTTGGAATATCACTTCCACTATTTCCACTATTGGTAATCATCGCTTTATCCAGTGGCAGTCATCCACTTGCAATATATAAATGTATGTGGTATGACAATTACAGTCCGTCAACCGACAGTTATGACTGATAACTATGGAAAATACAATCCGTGTGGTCATAAGTTGTTGTTAGGTGGAATGTTTTCATTTTTACCAATCAAGACGATTGACAAACTTCTTGACTTGCCATTTTTTAAAGACCGTGATACCGTGTTCTGTGTTAAGTGTGGTCAAATGTATTGGAAACGGAAAGTCATCAAATGATATTTCACCTTGTCAACGTTGAAATGAATGGAACTGACGCCGCCGCGTCAGCCAGAACGATTTTCAATTTCTTCGTATTCCAACAAGAGGCGGCGATTGTTCATTACGCTGACGCAAAGGGCGACTACGAAGGCGCCTTGGCGGCGAACAAACGAGCAGAAGAAGTTTACAACGAAGAATCACAAGGTTTGGGATTTGGGCCAACACTCCCATACAAACCTTACAACATTGAACAAAAGAAACTCGAAATGGAGAAGGCGAAGAAAGACTTGGAAGACACAAGACGATTATTGGCCTTTGTCCGTGAACGATTTGTTGAAAAATTTATACAATGATTTATGAATGAAATCAGATATGAGACTCCAATTGCCGATGTTGATTGGACATTACCAAGCATCTTCCTAGCCGGCCCCACGGTCAGGGGGCACCAACCCCACCTTACTTCATGGAGATTTGAAGCTGTCAAAATTCTCAAAGAAAAGGGATTCAAGGGCAACGTCATCATTCCTGAATTCACCGACAAGACCGAATCTGATAAGTATCGTTATGACATTCCTGTTTGGGAATTCGGCGGACTTACCAATAGTCATGTTATTCTCTTTTGGATTCCAAGAACCCGTGAATTGATTGGCTTAACTACCAACCACGAACACGGTTATTGGATGGGCAGAGACAGAAGCAAAGTCGTCTATGGACGGCCTGACGACGCCTATCGCATGACTTACCTTGACATTATGTGGGTTGAGGATGCCAAGTTGAAAGGATTCAAATGTCCAATCTACAATAAGTTGGACAAAACAATTGACGCCGCATTGCCGTTGGTCGAAGAACAGTTGTTAAAACAACGACGTGCCGACGCCGGCGTTTGTGCTTGATTGGTTCTCTTGTTGAAGAAATTCAAGGAGCAAGAGAATCATTCAATCCTCTTTACGTTACAAGGAATCTTGTCAAATTCCAAGTTCCATTTCTTACACAATTCCAAACACTTGCGATAAGCCAAGAAGGCTTCTTGCTCGTTGGAACTCTGTGAGAGAGCCTTGAGTTTCTTTAACTTTTTGAATTCATTGTGGGTGAGATTACCGTAAATAAAGGTATCCATTTCCGCAGGGTCATTGGTATTTTCTTCATTAATTACGTCATCGAAATCCACTTCTTCGTCATCATATCCATCAGGCAATTTGTCCACGATGCCTTTGATGTATAGGTCAATCAATTCACTCTTGGCAAATCCGGCGTCAGTGAATTGTTTCAAGAATTCGTGTATGATTTCTTCTTGGCTCTTTTTCGGAGCAACTTCCTCGTCTCTCAAAGAGAAGAACAAATAGTTAAGAATTGGGGTGTGTCTTGTTGGGATGTATTTGCCACGCAAATCTGGGTCAGCAACGCCGGTAGGATTGACCTTACCTTCACCAAGTAATTTCTGATAGATTTTATCACCGGCATCAATTTCCCTCTGGTATTTTTCAGAGTATTGGGCTGATGTATTGATAAGACTCTGCTTGTCTTTCTGTAAATCGTCGCCTCGTTTCTTTAGTGCGGCGGCATAGTCAGGGTCATCACGAAGGATTGCCATCAATGAATATGTGGCCGCCGGTGGAGTAAAGTCTTTTTCGTCTTCCATAATTTATTATACATACGGGGATACGGGTCGAAACGCTTATTTTATAAGACGCTTGACACCATAGGGGTAGGGGTGGTATCATATCCACTATGATATACTGGTTCATTGGTCAACCCGCATGTGGTAAAACCACATTGGCAAAAATGTTGAAACAACGTATACCGTCCTCTCTATATTTGGATGGTGATGAACTCCGTCGTATTTGCAAGACCAACAATCCAGTCACCCACTTTACAAGGGAATGGCGTGAGGAACAAACGAGAATTTTACAAAGGTTTGTCGCCTATATCGCCGACCAAGGTATTACTGTAATAATTGCCACGGTCAATCCTTACCGTAATATCCGTGAGGAATTCAAACAGACTCGGGTTGATATACATGAGATTTACGTTCACAAGAATGTCAGGCGTTCCCGCGAAAGTTTCAATGCCTCTGATTATGAACCACCTACACAGAATTTCATTGACATTGACACGACGACTGACACAGTTGAAAAGTCATTTGCCAAAGTCTTGATGGCTACCACGCTTGACACGAAAGAATCTTGTGGTAGTCTTCCGTAATGACGATTCCGCCCGTTACATCATTAGCTGACCTCGAATTCAAAGCGAAGACCGACAGACATTACCAGCAACTCGCCATTCTTGGTTGTCGGGCATTGGACTATGGTTCCCGTGTCAAGACTTACCCCGCGGCTATTCGTCGCCTTCACAAATTCGCATTTGAAAATAACCCTGACTCTTGTTCGGTGGTAATCCATCACGTCAATCAGAATTGTAATAAAATCAAACCTGAACAAGACCCTGTTTCTGTATTAGTTAAGAAAAAGGAAGTCGAACGTATCATCGCTAATTTGAAGAAATTGAGTAAGGCGCCTGTGACGAAGAAAGCCGTCAAGAAAATTCGTCGGCGTGTTTCAAGAACGACATGAACAGATTGACCTCAATGGCAGATTATTATGCGAGGGTGAAGGAAGACCCCCGTTACCAAATAATTGCCCTAACCGCATACAGTGAGAATGTTCGATTAGACAAAAAATCGGAGATATCTTATGATAATGCTGTCAATTGGATTGAGGCTTGGATTAAAAACAGACGAAACGAATTGATACAACGTGGACAACCGGATAGTTGTATCGAAATGGTGAATTACTTTAATAAATTGATGAATTCGATGCCGGTTTTCACTATTCTAACTCAAAAGACTGACAAATGATTAAGGCGGTAACATCAATTGCCGATTTGCTTTTCAAGGCCAAGACGCAAGAGCCTTACAAACAATTGGTCATCTTAACGGTGAATAATGTCTTCGCCAAAACCAATCCAGCGCCCATTGATACTTACGAAAAGGCTGTAGTTGCCTTGGATGAATATACCAAAGGCATAACTGACTGTTCAGTGATTGTTTCAAGTATTAATTGGATGCGTAATCAGATACACGACCCCGCCGACAAGGAATTTAACAACTTATTCATTCTGAAAGAACGTCAACCGAGACGAGCGGACACTGCCGCCGACAATGCCAGACCTCAATTTAATGGAGAATACTTAACTGTTTCTGGCGGTGGTGGATACTCGCGGGTGGCGGAAGAATACGAAAGAATGAGACGTGAGGCGACTCAAAATGGATATGTCGTAGCCTCACAACAAGCGTTCGCCCGAATCGCAGAGAACCGAGCCGAAACGGTGTCAATGGCCGGAACTGATTATGAAATCCTTCAACGACACTACATCAATCCGGCGACAGGCTTACGTCATACCATAAGCCGACAAATTCCTTTGGGTATTCCACAAAACATTCGTAACGAAATTGAGGAAGAATTGAGACTTGATGCTGAACGTGAAATACAGATACAAATTACCGCCGCAAGACGACGTGCCTCTTGGTATAATGACGTTGAAACAACGGCGTATGATGACGATGATGAAGTTTCGTTCTGGCGTCCAAGCAGAAGATACAACGAAGACAATCCGAATAACGATAGGTGAGTATAGAAAAAGTTGACAATTTATCTACTTTTTCAATTTCATTATACTATTTATGTATATGAAAAAGAAAAATATAAATGACTATCTAACACAATTTAACATCACAGAAGACTATTTGCGTGATGCTTACATAACACGCCAATTAAGTTTACCTGAAATAAAAATTGAAAGAGGTATAGATTTTAAATCGTGTGCGAAATTACTTCGTCATTTCAAAATTCCTGTAAGAACCATAAGCGAGTCGAGAATGACATCAAAAGGTAAAGAAAGGATAATTAATTCAATAAAACAAAAATATGGTGTTGAAAATCCTAGTCAAATAGAATCGGTAAAAGAAAAGAAACGAGAAACTTTTAAAAAACATTATGGTGTAGATAACATTTGGAAATCTAAAAAATATTATGAGTGGTTAGATGGTTTTATGTTGGAAAACTATGGGTGTAAAAGATTATCTAATGACAATTTTACATCGGGTATTACATCAAAAAATTGGTGGAAATCTTTGACACAAGAAGAAAAAGAGATTCGTATTAGGAAAACAATTACAAATTTACATAAATCAGCATCAAAAAATAATACTATAGAAGTAAAAATGTCTGTGGCACTAGATACTCTTAAATTGGAATATGAAAGATTTTATCCAATTAAAACATATACCGCCGATTTTTATTTAAAAAATTTCAATTTAATAATTGAATGTTTTGGTGATTTTTGGCATGCAAATCCAAATAAATATAAAGCCGATGACGTTTTAAATTTTCCAGGAACAAAAGGAGTAAAGGCAAAAGACTTATGGGAAAAAGACCGCGTGAGGCTTGACACTTATAAAAAAATGGGATATACTACAATCGTTATCTGGGAAACTGAAATCAAAAATTCTGTATTAGATAATACATTGCCATTGAAAATAATGGAATTAATAAAGCCAAAATGAAAATTAACATCCAGTCTATTGATACCAATTCATTTTATGTCAATGAACATATCTTGAACGGTGAATTATTGTATTTAGCTACGCCAAAACAAATTGGATGTGAATGGAATAAAGACAATATCATTTTTCGTTCAAGTTTGTGGAATTCAGATGGTGAACTTGTAAGCGCAAGTTTCAAGAAGTTCGTAAACTGGGGCGAAAAGCCCGAGGTTTTTCCTGTTCCACAATCATTAAGAAATTGTTCTGTTGTTGAGAAAATGGACGGGAGCACATTAATAATTTCAAAGTATAAAAATCAAACAATTATCAGAACTAGAGGAACCGTAGATGCTTCTACGATGGAACAAAATGGTCACGAAATTGAAATTTTTAAAAATGAAATTCTTCCAAAATTGATAGACTTTATTGATGAAGATTCCGATGCGTGGCATTGTTCATTCATTTTTGAATGGACTAGCCCACTCAATAAAATAGTAATAAATTATGGTGACAAACCTCGTTTCGTCTTGATTGGGTTAATTACTCATGACAATTATCATTTATATGACCAAGAAGATTTAAATGATATAGCCAAACATTGTGGTTTGGAACGTCCTGCCACCTACACTTTCACCGATATTACTAGCCTTATTTCCGACGTGGAATTGTGGGAAGGTAAGGAAGGCGTTTGTGTGTATTCGAAGGGCGGGCAGGAAATACATAAATGTAAGAGTTTTTCTTATCTCCGATTACATCGAATGAAGTCTGAACTATCTTCGATGGAGAAAGTAATTGACGTCTGGGTGGCGCAGGGTTATCCATCGTACAATGATTTCTATAACTATATCATGACTACATTTGATTTTGAACTGGCGGAACAGTGTCGTGGATTTATTTCAAAAATTGCCGATGGTCACAAGGAAGTTTTGAAAATCATCGCCCACATGAAGTCGTTCGTTGAACCATTGAAGATGGAACAACGGTCATTTGCCGCCGCGAGAATTATTGGGGCGTATGGTGAAACCAACCGCAAATCTTTCTGTTTCAATTTATTGGACGGTAAGGAATTGGACGGCGAAGCCATCAAAAAATTGATGTTTCAAGTATTGAAGAATTAACATGAGAACCAATACATTCAAATATTTACAATGCAGGTGTAACCCACGGGGATTCTCCGTTGAACGAAGTGGGAGATATATCATAGTAAATCCGAATCAACATCCGATGTCGCCACAACGATTTAACACGGTTAAAGACGCAAATGAATATGTTGAACGAACTCCAATCTCAAAATACATACGAGCATTGTGGGATATTAGATTGCAAATTTCACATGGTAGAAATTCTCTGTCGGATAACGAGAAAGAATGTTTAAGAATGTTAAACGAGGTTCTCATTTAAGTTTATGTCGTTCGACTTATATCCGATACTATTTATGAAGTCGGAGTCACCATTTAAAATTAATGAAACGAATTAAAGAATCAGCCATCCTCTATGAAGGCAACGTTTACACAGGCAAACGACATCAGAATGTAATAGATAAAATAATGAATTCGACCGGAGTCAGACACATCGTAGGCGAACTACATGGATTCATTACGGAGTGTGGTGAATTTGTCAACCGAGAACAGGCTGCCATTATCGCTTTGGAACGTGGTCAGATTGAAAAATTGAAATATCATACCACGGAATTGTTTAGTGAAGATTTATATTAATTATGATTAAAACAGACCATCAAGTGAACGTATTATTGGGATTTCTTTTATCCGTCGTTCTGGCGTCCGGAATCTATACAATCGGTGAATTAGGAAACCGTAATTCAACTTGGTCAACTCCGACCGTGGTAAGTTATGTCGACGAAACTAATCAACCCAATTGTGTTGTAGGCGCATACTGTATGTATGCTAGTGAGATGCTTAATATAAATCTGACTCCCAAGACGTTAGAACATGATATACCGATGATGAAACAACCGGCAATCAGTATAAGTTCAATTCCTGTCGTGTGGAATACCGTGTTATTCCCATCAAATCAAATCCGATATGTTTATAATGTCATTGATACCAATACTTATAACTTCGAACCGAGAGAAGGCAGACCGTATATTTGGACGGGTCAGTGGTATGCTAATACTAACAATGAGTATCACACCTGTTTAGTATATTTTCATAGGGATTATGTAATTTTCAAACATTTCGTTTACAATCCAAAAACCATGACAAATTATATGGTTAGGACGAACTTAGAATTCTTTTTAAGCCGAACCATTTCAGTCTACTCGTTAAAATGACCTCTCACATTTTAGACCTAATCAACTCATTCGGATTTGAACTGGCGAGTTGTCTGTTTATTTCCTTGAATATTTATTCTCTTTACCGAGATAAGATTGTAAAAGGAATGTCGATGTTGAGTATGGTGTTCTACAATTCGTGGGCAATGTGGAACGTATTCTATTACTTTTCACTTCACCAATCGTGGTCTTACTACATCGGCGTTGCGGTGGCAATACTTACAACATGGTGGACGACACTGGCGATTTACTATTGCCATAAGAACAAGTAGGAGATATAATAACAATATGATTTGGAAATACAAAGACGCCAATAGAGTTTGGTGGAGATTGGAAGTAGAAATTGACAGACCTGATGACTCACATTCTTCTATCATTGAAGACGGCGAACGTGTGAGTTTGGATGACCCTGACCATTGGTGGACGTATCGCCTTATCAATGAAGACGTGGATAGAGTAATGTTCACCGGTGAAGTTTGGGGACAATACAAAATTCAACCTGATATAACTTCATTTCTAGCAGATATACAGAATCAAACAAATCATCTTTGTTTGGGAATGGCCAAATATGCCGACAAACACATTTAACATAGAAAAGACGTTTAAGACTAAGGTCGAACGGAATTGGCATACTATCTACTTTGCAGTTGACCTTCATGGGACGTTGATAAAACCATCGCATGACCATGTTGAGTTTTATCCCAACGCCGTCGAAGTTGTGAAGTGGATTAACAGTCGAACGGATTGTAAAATTATCCTTTGGACGTCTAGCCATCAAGCAGAAATTAACAATTTCCTTTATGAATGTCAGAAGAATGAAATTCATATGGATTTTGTAAATGAGAACCCACTTGAAGGTGATTCCGAACGGGCTTTCTTTGGTAAGAAGTTTTACTTCAACGTGTTACTGGAAGACAAAGCGGGCTTTAATGGAGAAACTGACTGGGGTTTAATCAAACAAACTCTTATTACAATGGGCGAGTGGGCTCCTAAATAGTATAAAAATGACGTCTTTATGAATCATTCATCTATTTATACGCAGATGAGTATAAATGTATGGACGAAACTATAAAATATATAAAAGACTTATTTTCTTTTCTGTGGAAGCCGGCAAAGACTCCGGAAGAAAAGGCTATTAAACGATATGACACGATGATTGCCGTGTGTGTAATATTCATGATTGGATACTCTTGTGTTTTCTTATACAATCTCGAAGCCAAAATCAATTCACACGTAGATTCTAACACATCAGATGTGAGTTCTGATTACGACCAATCGATTTACACTTCACCTGATTCCACATTAAGTCCAAAATATCCACCTACTACGATTACCAACAACGAATTCTATGTAGGCGAATTAGTTGGTATAAAATACTTTGGTGTATTTGGATTGATTGTAGAAAAGACGATTGGAGTGGAAGGTTACAAATATACAGTTAGATGGAGAACCACCACCCGAGATTTACCAACGAGTGACTTTTACGCATACGACTTGTATAGACCAGCTCCCCATTCTATTCCAATTTCGGTTTTACAGAACTAATTATAGCCTCTTCATAGGCCACGATTTTCTTAATTGGCTTTGGTAATGGCATCCATCCTTGGACGTCAAACGTCTTATCAGTTTCAGACTTGGTTATCTCCAATTCACTTATAATCCACACGTATTTGTCATCGCCTTGTGGAATGTGAGTGGCTATTACCACAACGTCGCCGTCAGTAATCAAACAACGTTCGCCTGAACTTGGTAATCTGTCGCATAATCGTATCCAGTTATTTTCCATAAATCTTAGGTATAATCACATCCTCAGCCATTTTCTGAGCGCAAGTCGCAATCTGAACCAATTCCATAAGGGTATCGTTGTGGTTCCGATTACTTCCCTTTTTCCTCACTTCATCCCACAATTCATCGACTTCTTCAAGTAGGATTGCATAACCTTCGTGATAAGATGTTTGTGGGCCGTGGTTTTTTCTAGCCCTAAGCAGTTCGTCTTCCACCAATTTTGTAAATTTAATCATGGTAGTATCTTTTCTATTTCTTTTCGTTCAAACGACAGTCGTTCCAACGCACAAGCCATGTCCGGTAACAATTTGGTCTTGGCGTGTTGGGTTTTACATGACTTATACTTTTTTATAAGTTTCTCGGCCTGTTCCACCGACCACTCGCCGGCGTTAATCAATATTCTTTGTTTTTGAATCTTGTTCATATTATTCCTCGATGATTTGAGATTGTAAATGTTCGAATTTGGCTGCTAGAAATTTCATTCTGGGTTCACAGGCTTTCCAATTTCTAATTTCATTCGCCAATTTACCCTGTAACGATTCCATTTGTTTACATACCAATTCCCGTTCATCGACGGTGAGGTTTGGATTTTGTGATTTATTCATTAAAGCATCGGTCTGTAGTTTTAGGAAATCGGCCGTAGCCAATTCCAACTGCGACCTTTCATATAGTTCATTCGATTCTTTGATGATATCGGATAACTCCTTTTCCATTTGTTCTTTCGTCATGGGTGGTAATTTATCATGGAGAACTGAAACGGTCAACTTATTATAAAGTCACGCCGGATGTCGTTTTGACTTGAAGTTTAAAAAATCTATGGTATAGTCGTCAGTATGGATACAAAAACGCTCAATCTAATTCGTAGTCGTGAGGAACAACTTTTGTCTGTAAAGAACAAACTCAAACAAGATTTCGTTGGTCTTGATGAGGTAATTGACCAAATCATAGAGAGTATGAAAGTTTGGTATATTTTTCCAGAATTGCAGATTCGTCCCACCATCATATCCCTATGGGGGCTTACCGGCGTAGGTAAGACCGACCTCGTTCGTAAGATGATATCCTACCTCGCATTGCAAGACCGATTTCTCGAAGTTGAAATGACCGGAGATGATAATTCTTCCACAATTCAATCTAAGATGGAAGAGGCGGCATTGATTCCGGAAGAACCCTGTATCCTTTTCTTGGACGAATTTCAGAAATTTAGAACTGTAACGGAGTCCGGAGAAACCAATGTTAATAATAAATCCTACCCTGACGTTTGGACTCTTCTAAGTGACGGCCGATTTCATTCCGATTTATCAAAACGGTCAGAAGTGTTGAGTGAACTTCTTTTGAGTAAATATAACGAAGAATATTCGAGGGTAATGTACGAGCCTTCTCTACGAGATGAAAAACAAATTAAGGCTACCAAAGACCTGGAAGAACGTAAGAGTCGTAGAATGTATAAGACTACGCATCATACGGCCAAACGTGTCAAACGAATTTTCAAACTGAAAGATTCCGTCGAAGACATCATGAAATATGATGAAGATAAGATTTATGAAATATATGAAACGTTTTCAAAAAATCCAATCATTTTTGAAGGTGAAATCTATAAGAAACTTCTGATAATTATTTCAGGTAATTTGGATGAGGCATATAAAATTGCCAGAGATGTTGATGAAGTTGACCTTGATGCTGATTGGTATAATGAATGTAGTAAACGAATCACAGTCTTGGATATCAAACGAGCCTTGACTAAGAGATTTAGATTTGAACAGATTGCCCGATTTGGTAATACTCACATTCTTTATCCGTCACTAAGTAGAAAGAATTACTCCGCAATTATCAAAATGAAGTGTGAACAGATTGGAGAATTGGTTAAGTCCACCAAAGGTATCACAATTGAATTTGACAATTCGGTTTTTGATACAATTTATAAGAATGGGGTATTCCCCACCCAAGGGGTACGCCCCCTACTGTCAACTGTGACTAACATACTATCATCGGCCCTACCCAATTACATTTACAATTGTATGTTGGAAGATGCTACTTTGTTGAAGATATCTACGAATGGTAATCAAATGATAGGTGAATTTGGCGACAAGAAATTGTTAGTTGAAATTCCCACCGTCCTCGAAGCCCTTCGTGATAAGGTGGATATTGATTCACGTTATGTCATAGCCGTCCATGAACTGGGACACGCCATCGCATATACTATACTATTCGGAACTGTTCCGGCCCAAATTTGTACAGATTCCATATCATCATATTCAAATGGGTTTATCCTTAGACATTCGATGATGGAGAATAAAGACAATTTGTTGAAGAAACTGATTGTGTCTATGGCTGGTAGAGCCGCTGAAGAGATGGTATTTGGTGAAATAAATGCGACAACTGGCGCTGTGAGAGATATTGAGACTGCTACTCACTCGGCGTGGGCTTATGTCGGTCGTTATGGATTTGATGGATTTGCAGGTGCGGTGACATCAAAAAGTAATGATAATGAGTTTGAGATTTTCAACCGAGAGAAAATCAGTGAAGTCGCGGAATCTTTGGTAAATGAGTCGAAAGGACAGGCCAAGAGTTTACTCCACACAAATCTGAAATTTTATCAGACCTCACTCCGAATTCTTTTGGAAAATGGGAAAATGTCGCCTAAGGAATTTCAGAGTATCGCAACCGACTTTAAAATTCCTGTTACGGAAGTTAAGAGTGGAGAAAGACTCGTCCTTGACTATGAGGGAATGACCAACAAATTTCTTCAATAACCGTGAGGCTTGACATTTCATACATCTGAATTAAGATGGTGACATGGAAAAAAACAAATATCGTATCACCACTGACGGAGAGATGTTCAGGATTGAATTGTATGAATCTCGGACGGTTCGTTGCGGTTGGTTCTGGCTCAAGAAAGTTCTTTACGAACAGTGGAGTCCGTGTGATTGTACTGGCGGCAATTGTTTTTCTGAGGGTGCGGATGGCGATTGTTGGTATGATGACAGTGAAATCGTTGAATACGACACGATTGATGAGGCGAAAGCCAAAATCTTGACTTGGACTGTTCCGATTGTTGGTAAACCAGTCCCAGACCCGATTTGGTCGGTCGTCTGGCCGTAAGGCTTGACTCTTTATAAAATATCTATATCATCATCATATGGAATCAAGAGTCATACGAATGGATAACGTCCCGACCAAAGGTAAGAAATTTCCTTATCTCGCCTCGGAGAATGATAGTACAAGAATTTGGTTGGTAACGGGTAAGAACCCGGACCGTTCCAACCTTCTATCCGCAATTCTTTTATCACATACATGGGGATGTAAACCATTTGAATACAGTGTAACTAGATTGAGTCGAAAAAAAATCACCCCGCTCACTCGGATGCATATCAACATAATCGTTGGTGGCAACTGACGCTTGACCAAAGTTAAACCCCTGATAAACTTATCTCAATGAAAAATCTAATCAAAGAAATTTTCGGTCGTGGTTACTCTTGGTCATACCGCTGGTATCGTATCAAGGAATTGTTCGACTTCATGCCGTCCTATTACGAATTGACCATCATTCCGGCGATTGTCTTGGCCGCCCTCACGGGTCTTGGGTTTTGTGTATTTAATGCAATCACGATTGGTGTGGCAGATGTGTCATTGAGCGAAGTCACATTCTTCTTTATTTTCTACCTTTTTACGATGACTCTTACGGATGTCATCGGCGCCCTACGGCGGAGTGGTAAGTGATACCCCCCCCACCATGTTACATTTTATACCATTAATACTTCCAATATTCATGTTTGGAATGGTAGTTGAGGCCATCATATGGCCTTACATTTGTGATTTTTTGAAAATCGAGGATTGACATCTGCCGACAGGATTGTTAAGTTAACTATCGAATCAGAAAAGCTTGATGAAAAATCCATAAAGAAATCAAAAATTTTTAATGATAGGTTTAATAGTATAATCAAAACAATCGAAGAATTGGCAAAAAATGGAGTAACCAGACTCACCGTGACGAGTTTCCAAAGTTGTAAAACGGATAGAATGATTTTAGAAACTCTAAGAAAGAGAAAGTTCGACGTGTATGTTAATTACGACGAAGCCAATTCAATTACTATTACGTGGTAAAATTTAATGAAAACAATTCGACAAAAGAAAAAATATATTTCGGTGAAATTGCCGATGTGTGGTAATGCGTATCCCCTTGACTCTGATGGTTGTCATAAATTACCAAACTACACCCAAGATTATTTAAAGAAACGTGGTGATATGTTATTTGATATTTTGTTGAATCAAGTTCCATCTACGGTATATTCTCAACTATTAAAACGTGTCAGAGAGATTGAACACATTTGAACACGCCGATTTTAAATTTGACCGAAGTTCCGAACGCTTGACTATTACAACCGAACTGATATATTCTGATTATGTTAATTGATTTGACCGCAGAACAAATTATCGAATTCGCAGAAAATTCGTTTCTTAGATTCAATTATATAACAGTCGAAATAGCTCGTTCGGCTGAGTCGCCTAGGTCGTCTCGGTTAATTCACAAATACAGACGTAAGATTGGTAAGAAAACCGTCAGAATTTATTCAGATTATCCTCTCAATCAAGAAAAATTGAGTTTGATTGTGGCGAATCCTTTCAAATTTATCGACGAACATCCTTTCCGTCATTGATTTATGAAAGCTAATATCAAAGAAATACTGAAATCCGTCATTAAAGGTTCTAGCGAACGTTCTGGTTGTAGTGATGGTGAACGGGCCCGATTAAATGAAATGGTTAAACTATCAGAGTCAGATAATCCGAAAGACCACGAAACTCTTTACGAATTGGTTTACGACGCAGCATCATACAATTGATTTTATGAAAAATTATATCATTCCCAGTTTTATTATCGTTCAGGCAGATTCCCTCGAAGACGCCATGAAGGTTATGCCGACGTGTCAGTTGTTGAAAGCCAACTCAGTTCTCATCGTGGATAAAAAATTGCCTACCGTTTACACTGAAATTGATATGTCGTGGGAGTATCCCGATTCGATGACTTCGATTCCTGAATTCCGAACCTATTTCCGTCACGCTTGACATTCCACAAACCACTGATAATCTAATCACATGAGAATAGCCATTTTAAGTTGGGGTTCGTTGATACGAACGGGTGAAGCCCGTGGGTTAGCCATTAACGGTGAATGGAACGCCGCCGGCCCTGTCCTTCCGATTGAATTCTCACGAATCAGTCAGTCAGGTGACCGAACGGGATGTCTCACCCTTGTAATCGACGAACAGAATGGCGTTAATACTCCTACCTTCTACGCCGTCAGTTCTCATAACAATCTTGATTGGGCGCTTTCAAATCTCCGGTTCATCGAAAACATTACTTTGAAATATAGTGTCGGTTATATTAATTTAATCAATCACACCGAACGTGGTTGGGCCAGAGAGAAAACCCCTATTTCATGTGATATTATCACCGAATGGGCTCGGCGTAATAGTTTCGATGCTGTCATTTGGACGTCATTACTCTCAAATTTTGAGAAGGCTCTGAATATTCCGTTCACCGTTCAATCGGCGGTTTCTTATATTAATAGTCTGTCTCCACAATTGAAGGCGAAGGCGATGCAATATGTGAACAATTCACCGGCGACGGTGGTGACGCCTGTTCGAACTGCTCTTAGTAACCCATTACCACTGTCTGATAGCCCGATAATTGAATGTGCGGGCGAAGAGAGTTTGATGCGATTCGTTAATCGATTTCGTAGACAACGCACGTTACACCCTACGGCATAATACCTTTGATACCCCCCCCCATAATATATGAAACCTTTGTATAAATTCTATGTCAATTTGGTGACGACGGTTGGTTTAATTGGATTTGTGTCTCTTTTGATTTACCTTGTAGGCGTCACGATTTTCTTAACTGGACTCGCATGTTTAGTAGCGGTTATAGGTATGGGATTACTGTCATGAAATCATTACATCAATTATATTTGGTACTTGCGATTATAACTGTCGCCGCACTAATAGTCGGTGGCATGCTTGGTAGTATTACGTATGTTGATAACCAAGCCAAACTCAATGATACTAAAATCCAATCGTATCATCATACAGTAACCCTTTATGCCGGTAATGGAACCGAGATTAATCACTGGGAAGCGAAGACATCAGTTAATCATCTCAGCGGCGATACCTACACATTCATCGACAAATCGACGGGCAAACAGATTAAAATCAGTGGAACCGTAATAGTCCAATAATTTATGAAACAATACTACGCATATGATGCCTGCTCCAGTGAAGGGACTCAGTTTGATTTTAGGATTAAATACAATTTGAAACCATCGAGCATCAGTTCATTGTGTAATGGTAGGATAAAAACCCATAAAGATTGGATTATAGTCAAGGCTTGACTGTTTATAAAAATGTGGTATTCTTTTCATAGTTAAACAAACAACTAAGTAAAGAACGCTACTTTATGATAAATCCGACAATTGCACCCGAAGTAATTCACTCCGAAACTCCTACCCATACGATTGATATGGGCGAAATGGATGCCGAATCTATTGCCTTCATGTTATCTCAAAGTCGTGATGGTTTTTATTCCAATAAGGAGTTGGCTCCTATTCGTGAATACGCCACCAACGCTCGAGATTCTCACATCGAAGCTGGAATTCCCACAAATCCGATTGAAGTTACCCTACCTACGTTATTGGAGCCGGAATTGAAAATTCGTGATTTTGGTAATGGGTTATCTGAATCTCAACTGGAAGAGGTTTATTTCAAATATTGGAAGTCTACAAAAAGAAATACTAATGCGTTGTCTGGATTTTTTGGAATAGGTTCGAAAAGTGCGATGGCATATTCTGATATTTATACAATAATTTCTATTAATAATGGTAGAAAAATGATTTATACGGCTCACAAAAATGGAACGGCTAAACGGATTTACGATGGCCCAAATATTCACGATGAACCGACTGGTATTGAAATCATCATCCCTATTCAACAAAAGGACATTGAAAAATTTATCACTGAGGCATTGAATTTCTTCAAGTATTGGGACATTCGTCCTGTATTTCATAACATTGAACAAGACCGATTGACGGCCGCCTTCGCCGCCATCGATTCTACCCCATTTCTTTTTGGTAATGGTTGGGCAGTTCGCCCGTCCGGCGGAAAAGATTCAGACGCCAAAGCAGTGATGGGGTTTGTTCCTTATAACATCGATTGGAAACAGGTGGCGAATAGCCTGTCGCCGGAAATCAATCAAAAGATTAATGGTATATTTACATTTCTTAAAGAAAATCTAACCACTCTCGAATTTGCCAATGGTACATTGTCATTTACACCAAATCGTGAAACCCTTCAATACAATGAAGTCACGATGACGGAATTGAGTAATAAATTGGTGGAGATTTACAACTCACTGTTGAATCTGATTAATGAAAAGATTTCAGGCGCCCCTAATCTTTGGGAAGCCAAGATTCGTTACAATCAAATTTTCCGCAAGGAATTGGATGGGTTTGACAAATCTCTTACTTATGGTGGCAATCTTAATACTATCGAATCCCTCTTGAAGAATCGTATCCATTGGAACGGTATTGTCATAAGTAATGGATTGTTCGAAGGTTTGGAATGTTGGGATAGTGAAGACGGTAAGATTGGTAATTATGACAATATTATCGGGGAAACCGTCATGTCCATTTATGTAAAAGATTTAGATAAGGGAGGTGTGAAACGGACTAAATTTAGCCGTCGTAGTCGTTGGGCAAGACCTGACGGAAAAATAATCTGTTCGCCACGGTCGACTATTGTAATCCAAGATACCGATAAGACTTCACTGGCAAAGGGATACGCCCATTGGCTCATATACAAGTCGGGCAAAAACATTTCACAAGTTTATGTTTTGAATATGACGAATGCCAAGGTCAAGGAAGAATTCTATAAACATTATAATTTTGACACGGTACCTACGTCTTCCATTTTACAGAATGAGATTCTGATTAAGTCACATCTCAAAACCATCCGCGTAAGTCGTGGTGGTGATTCCGGCGAACGTGAAGCTCGTACATTGAATTGTCCGTATGTGGAGATTAAGAGTCGTCGTAATGGTAGCTGTATTCTTAATGCTATCTGGCTACATGAAGAC
>Ga0214175_1000116_pt1 | contig 28953 bp, 41 predicted proteins | sample TroBogEpilimnion_17_FD_153013 | JGI IMG/M metagenome (GOLD analysis project Ga0214175, IMG submission 153013) | Freshwater microbial communities from Trout Bog Lake, WI - 09AUG2007 epilimnion | ecosystem: Environmental > Aquatic > Freshwater > Lake > Epilimnion/Euphotic zone | place: Trout Bog...
GATATCGGCCAATGCCGATACCAAAAGACCGACTCACAGGTGATGGCGTGACTGCCGAATACAGGGTTCGCATGGTGCCCTCTGGGGTTGAGTGTGGCTGACAGGAGAACTATATAATTCTCTTGTCGCATTTTCAACTATGTGCGATTATTTTTCTAAAATAATTCATACGCTACTGTTTTCACAGCGTATATTATTAGTGTTCCGCGTTGTCGCGTTGTCGCTGTCGAGATACCATACCGAAAGGAAACGACCGTGAGTGCTTGTGCAGGAGTGAGGATCATGGCTAAGAAGGTGGGCCGTCCCAAAGGAATAACGAAACCTACAGCCGAAGACTACGTGGCGATTCGCGTTCTCAAGCGTGATGCGCCACTCTTAAAAATGGCGGCCAACTCAACCGGACGTACCATCTCTGAGATGTTCCGGTTGGTTGTGGACGATTACATTGAGAACAAACTGGCGGCCGATGCTGCTGCCTACATGAAGTCCACCAAAGAGAAAGGCGGGCGAGCATGAGTCAGGTCAAGCTGGTTCGCGCAAGCAGTCTGCCCAACGGCGAGCAGGCGTGGCAGGCGTTCCGTGCCACCGGGAGCATCGTCGGTGGGGTCTACCTGGGTCGCTGGGAGATCCTGGCGGCGGAAACCACCAGGCAGGGAACCCGCACGCTGGTGATTCGCCCTCGTTCACTCATGGGCAAACTGTCTATGGGCGCGAGAGGGGACGGGTGCTGGATATCCCGACCGTCCCGACAATTACTGAACAACCTCGACTGGGAACAAATCGGACCACCACAAGACTGGCGAGAAGAACCCAAGCGGTTCGAGATTTAAGGAAACCACGATGGACTTGAAGGTCGAACTACGAACGCTGAAGCATCAGCTATACGATGCGATCCAACTGGCCGAATCTGCCGCTGATTGGCTGGACACGCCAGAGGGCGAGAAGAAGTCCGAACTCGAAGCGGAACTGGAAAAGATCACACGCGAACGTGACGCGGCGATCTTGGGTTTGGTCAGAATTTTTACCAAATACAACAAGTCGCCTTCTGGATACGAATCGTCATCCGAAAACGTGGCCCAGTGGATTCGTCAAACTCTGGATTGTCCACAATTCGACAGCGAGCGATACGGTGCCAATAGCATTGCGGAGATGGCTCGGATGCTCTCTCCTGACTGGGGCAAAGAATAACCGTTGTCGGTCTACGTGTCGGTCTACGATAAAAAACGGGTCGATTTTGGCTGATTTTGAAGACCGGCAATTCTCGCTCTGATCTGGAAAATAGACTGAATTTCAGGCGTTCGCGTGTGAAGTCTTCAGCCTCCGAAGCCGAAGGTTAGAGGTTCAAATCCTCTCGGGCATACTAAAAAACAGGGGTTTATGGAATCGGCCAAACCCCTTGTCGGTCTACGAATCGGTCTAACTGCCGGTCTATGTAGAGAAGTGGCAGGAACAAGGTTAGAATTCGACTAGCTACAGGAGGGCTAGTCGATGCCAAGAATCCCCAAGCCAAATTGGGATAAGCGAAGAAAGAAGTGGTGGGCGGCGCTCGGACCACCCGGCAAGAACGGGAAAGCGACCGAGGTCTACGCACCCGCGACCATCGGCGAGAACGATACCGAAGCGGCATGGAAGTGGTTCACCAAGACCAAGGCGGACCTTGCGCCGGTCTACGTTGGACCGGCAGAACTGACCGTCACCGATGTCGCGGAGCTATATCTCCAGGATGCTGAGGAACGGACCAGCCTGGGCCAGCTTTCGCCTCACGAGTACAAGTGCCGGCAAAGTCGCCTGTTGAGGTTCGTCGAAAAGTTCCAACCCCGAATCGCCTCGACCCTCACGACCAAAGAGATCGAACGGTGGTTGGCTGCCAGTGGTTGGAAACCAGAGTATCAACGGCACGTCGGCCGGACGGTTGCCCAGGCGTTTCGGTTCATGGCGCCAGGATATCTGCCGGTGAATCCGCTGATCGGCTTGAAGCTACCCACGGTTCCAGACGCACCAGAGCGATTCGCTGAACGACCGGAAGCGGCGGTCTGGTTATGGTGGCTCCGGCGACATGAAACCGGAAAGCGGGCATTCTGGCGACGGTCATTCACATTGTTAAACCGTTGTTTGATCCAGTGTGGCGCTCGACCAAAAGAACTGGCGGTGCTGGAGTGGCGAGATATCCAGTTCCAGGCGTGGAAAACTCCCCAAGGTCACTGGGGCGCACGAGCCATGCTCGAAGCGTCACGGTGGAAGGTGGGCCGAAAGACTGGCAAGAGTCGGCTGATTTACTTTTCGCCGCCGATCGCTCGAAGTCTGGCGGCCTTACGCAAAACTCCCGGCGCTCACCCCAGGTACGTTTTCGTACATGGGGCGGGCCGGGCAGGGGTAGGGAACGCGGAACCCTGGCTGGACGGTTCCGCGATCAGCAAAACGAGTTTGAGGTATCGGCGGAAATTGATTGCCTGGCAGGAGTCGATCAGGGCCAAATATCCTGAAGGTATCCCAAAGGACTCGGATTCTCTGCCAGCAGTTGAGCGATGGGCTTCGCAGATTCCGATCCAGGACGAGGGGGATAATCGTCTGGTTGGGTATCGCTGGAGACACACGGCCGCTTCGAATCTTCTGATGGCTGGCGTGGATCTGCCGACGATAGCAAAACTTCTCGGCACGAGTCCTGGCATGATCGAGAAGCGGTACGGCCACCTGCTGGAGCAACATCTCGCTGAGGCGATGTCTCGGCCTCGACGTACCAAGTGATCGAGCAGGGGTAAAACTTGTACCCTCGCTGATCCAGTTCGGCGAGACCAGAAACCTCCAGGTCTTGGGCAAGGTGGGCCTGAACCAATTCCTTGGTGGATCGGGCGCTGGCAAAGATCGGGGTGCCGTCCAGTACGGCGATCCAGCCGGAACGTGCGTTGGATTCGACGGTGCCCTCTCTCAACTGGGCGGCAATCTGTCTGCTGCTAGGCAGAAGTTCTCGAATCAGGGCCTTTGTGTCGGCGCACAATCGCCGGTAATCCTGGCTGGCGATCTCGATATAAAAATCGACAATCGCTTTTTCGAGTCGTTGGACCCGCGTTTGCAGGGCGTCTCGTTCCCGCATGAGTTTCTTGTTTAGACCCGACTTCAAATCTGTACACTCCAGCCATGTGGCTTGCTCTGGTTGCCTCTAAGATGTTCGTCGCTCACGAAAACCGTGGCCGGTTTACTTGGATCTGTTGGTTCGGTAGACCAGTCGCGTTTGAACCATTCGTGGATATACAAGCGAACGGCCTGATCGGTGGGGAGGTTGAGAACTGGCCATTCTCGATCCCACGAGGTATCGTCCGAGAAATCGGCGAACGCTTGGTTTGCTGTTTTGTTTTCGGCCTTGACCTTCTCGACTTTCGCCTTGGCTTGTTTCCGCTCATCAATCAGGCGAGCTAAACGGGGCAACTCGGATTCGGGAATCGCCAGTACGCGGCACAGTCCATGCTGGATGTATTTGTGCTGGCAGTTCGACGTGATCAATTTGTTGACAATGTGTCGATGAACGCCAGTGGTCACGCAGAGATGCTGGGCCGTTACCCAGCCTTCCACAATCGAGATGTGGTTTTGTTCGTCAGGGAACACCTGGGCCAGATCGTTCACATCGGGCTTCCGATCAAGAGCATCACGCATTTTCTCGAAACGCTGGATTCGTGATTCTAGTTCCGAATCCGCCAGTTCGGGTTCGGTTCGGTGTGTCATTTTGCTTTCGCTCCCTTCTGTGCAAAATACTGAGAAACCGCTTCGTCCCAAGCAATCGGATCAACAAACATTTTGTTGGCGTCGATCTTGATCGTTGGCACGTTGTATTGTTTGCGAATCTTGGCGGCCAGGGTTGAGGAAAGGTCGAAGTCTGCCATCGCTTGTGGCCAGCGTATCCAACCAAAGGGGATCGTTTTGTCTTCAGTCATGGTTGGCTAATCCACACGAGAATATTCAGACAAAGCAAAACGACCGCAAATGCAGTCAACTGGAAACGATATCGCCTGTCTTGCTGAGAGAATCCATCCAGTGCCGCCCACCATTCAGCGGAACAGTGTCGCTCCCAGCAATCCTGGCAACAACGGCCCCACTCATCGTTGACCAAGTGTGGCCAGCCGTTGCCATCAAGGTTGATGTTGCAGGTGTTACATTTATTTTCGGTCACGTGCGGGGCTCCTCGATGCCGCAAGCCGCGTTGATTGCTTCGTCACGGGTTTTTCCGCGTTTGATCCATCCGGTTTGGGTGTAAATCTCCCAATTATCACCCGACCGCCAAACCCTCCCGAATCCAAACAATCCTGGCCACGCCGCCCGCAGCTTCGCGATCTCGTCGTTTGCGGCGGCGAGTCTCTCAGCTAGCTCATCGACAACATCGCTTAAGCAATCGCTGCACACCCAACCAACTGCGGTGTCATGCTCGGCTCTATCGTCGCCACATTTGACGCAATTATCGTCGTCTATTTCTTCCATCGTTTCTCGCTCCTTGTGGGGCGTTCGTCCCGCCCCCTGTGTGTGTTAGGCGTTGGTGGCTAACGGTTTTGCTTGCCTTTCCAGCCATGCGGCAAATTGATGGTGATCCCCGCACCATTCGTGTTCAGGCACCAGTGGCCACGATACACTGTTCACGTCCACCAGTTGTGGCGCTCGCCGCTGGCAAGTCCCAAACCCCATCAGTTGAGGTTCGTCCGTTTGACACCAGTAGGCGCATGTCTTGCATGTCGGTCGCTCGCTCATCTCTGTCATCACCGGATATCCTTTGAAAGCGAACCAATCGAGTTGGTCTTGAGTAACACCATCAAGGCCAATCGTGAATTGGATCTCTGGCAGTGGTTTTGTATTCTTGCTGAGTGATTCCCGCTTTGGTGCGAGCCAGATAAACGGAGCGACTAACAATCTCACGTAAGGCTTTCTCGCGTGCGTCCATCGTTAGTCGCTCCGTCCATGCAACAAGACGTTGTTATTGCTTCTGGTGAGCGTTGAACGCGATTGCAGAAGTCCCGTCGCCCTGGTCTGACACCTTGAAGATGCCCGTCCCGTTAATGCCCGACCAACTTCCGGTGGCATCCGTGATCCGATAGTTGCCCGCCGAGCCATCGGCAAGAACCAAAACGGATGCGGTGATCTGGGAACCGTCCAGGCGAGTAATAACCGGTTCTCCCGTCTGGTCGCCATTGAGACGCAGCGCAACACCGCACACTCCGGGTTTGCGATCCACGTTGATAGAGCCAGTCCCGTACAGGGTCGATATTGCACCGTTGTCGGTCACGGCATTGATCTGTTCGACGGTGACTGACCCGCTAACCAGCGTACCAGTCCAACTGTTTTCTTGAATCTGATGCGGAGGAGTTTGGGTTGCGTTGGGGTGAACGTGGACAACGGGCGGCTTGTGATGGTGACTCACTGGCTTGCTACCGATCGCGCTCAAAGACACGATGGAGTCCAGGTGTTCAACGGCAGGAGATAACTTCTTGCGAGACATGATCCGGACCTTCTAGTAAGGGGTCTCAGAAAAGGGTTGAGTGGGGACAGTACAGGTGTCGTGGAAGGATTACGACCGTTGAAAGCGGTCCACGATTCGCCGCCATAACGATGTTTTGGGTGGGTCGATCAAATACATCATCTTGATGTGGTCGATTTCGCTCCGCATGTACGCCAGTTCGTTGGCAATCTTCGCCCTGGAGCGATCGCAGATCGCGTTTGCGTTCTTCACTTCCTCGATCTGCTGCTCTAGTTTCTCGTCTTTTTCGCGTTTCGCTTTCAGTGCCACATAGCGGTCCAGCAGCATGGCAAGTTCGTAGGAAAACACCTCATCTCTGTGTAGAAACTCAACGCATTTCTGAAGCATTCTGGCGTTCAATTCATTTACGTCTTCGTCGTCATCAATCTCATCGTCCATTGTCAAACCTTTCGGTGAGGGGTAGTAATGATCTCGCCAACGCTTTCGTCCTCGACAACGATTGCGTAATCGCCGAACAGGTTCGGGGATTCTTCTTGCAGGACATGTAGGACGGCGACCGCCAGCCTACGGATCTCTCGGTCTGCGCCAGCATCGCCGCGCATCTCCAAGAAATGTCTCCAGGCACGAGCGTTACCTGTCACAAAGATTTTTGTCTCGGCGCAGTTCGGCAACACAGACCGTGCCGCTTCGCGGGCCTGCTTACGTCGCAGTGTTTTGTCGGTTTCCTGGGAACTCGTCTCCAGGTGGTTGGCCCAATACTCGTATTCTTCAATGTCCTCGATTCGCTGTTCGATCCAGTATTGAAGACGACGAAACAATCGCATCTCTTCGTCATAGCGTGCATCACGTTCGCTATCAATCCATTCGCGGTACTGCTCATACAATCCAACCATCGCCGGCGGGACAACAAACCCCACGTTGCTTTCGTCAACGAATCGCTGAGAAAGCTGGCTGTAAGACATTCCGGCACGATGACGAATCAGTTCGTGCGTCAGGGATCGTGACACACCAGTAAAGATCATGTTGAACGTGGCGTGTTCCAGGACAGATCCGTGGCCAACTTCGAGAATGTGTCCTATGTATGCTTTGTTGCCACCTGGACGAGGCTTGGAAAAACTCATGTAACAGAGGCGACCGGCGACCTCGACCAGTTTCTCTCCATCTTGAACCGTGTCTGTTCGCCAGTTCTCAACATCATGGTCGGCCAGGAATTCAGACAGGCCGCGATGGTAGACCGCTTGCTGGCCCACCAGATAAACGCTTGGTGCTGTATAAAACCGAGTTCTGCGTACTTCTTCTTCGTCGCTCATGCTTGTTTGCTCGCCTGGTGAAAGTCGATGAGTTGCTTGCCGATCCATTCCGCAACTTGCGGAACTACTGCGTTACCAAGTCCTCTAAGTCGGTCCACCCTGGCGGGAATCCCATCAACCACTCGACAAACTGGGGATTCATCCGCCCATGGCGCACAGCCTCGCATGGGTTGGACGACCATTCCCCTACCGGTGGGCATGGACATTCGGAAGCGTGCCCCCCGTGAATCGTGCAGAGGTAATCGTCGCAACACTCGCAAGGAATCCACGCAGGCATTGTTTCGACAAATTCGGAAAGGGTTCGTCTCCGTTGCCCCTTCTTCGCTTGCGACTTGTGGGATGAGAAGTTTCACACGTCATGCTCTGATCCTCAATCGCTGTTTGCCGTCATGACCGGGCACGACTCGTCCAGGCTTGCGTTTGTTGTCTTGGGGAGGGTCGATCGTTGCGGGCGTTTGCATCTTGCGGCATTGCCCGTCAACGATCGCTTGAATCTGCTGGTCGGTCAGACCCCAGAGCTTTCGACCTCGACCCCAGAGTTTGGCTCCGGGGCTGAGTTCGGTGTAGGAGTAGCCGCCCGCAGTGATTAGCTTGATCAGCGTCGATACGCTGATGCCAGCTAACTGCTCGGCTGCCTGCTCGGGGGTAAATACGACCGTTGGCATGGTTGCGTTAGCGAAAAAGTGAAATTTCTTCGGGAATATCTTCGAGTAGGATTCGTGTTGCTGCCGTCTCTTCGCGGCTCACATCGACCGATCCAAGTTGGCACCACTTGGGGTTGTCATTCACCAGCAGTTTGGCATGAACCAGAGCATCGTTGACTGTCTTCCAGTATGCGTCCGGGTCGCACCGTCGCTGTCCTTTGCCAAACACAATCTGAAGTGAGACCCGCCGTCGTGTGGTTGCAATGGGAAGTCGGACGCAATGTTGCGCCCAGAGGATTACTTCCCGGTCGGCTTTCTTCAGTCGGTGGGCTTTCCAGTGATTGCCCAGCAACTGATTGAGTGGCGTTGGTGTCCAGCCAATGATGGTCAGAGTGTGTTTGTCACCCTCTGCGCCAACATGGCATTCCAGCTTGGTAGGTTCGGGCTTGGGCTTGGTTTTGCGTTTGGTTTTTGATGGTGGTAGACCAAGCGCTTCACGCGCCCGGTCTTCACCAACCAGTGACCCGAACTGCTTCCGTGAAAAGCTCAAGCGACCTCCACCATGTCTTCGCGCAGCAAATGGATGGCTTTGTGGTAGCGAACGAATACGGAGTAACGGCTAACGCCAATCGCCTGGGCGATTTCCGCGTACGTTTGTTCGCGTCCCCTGAATCCAAGTTTGCGCCGAACGATTTCGCCGAGATCGGGGTGTTGCCGGGTGAGGCGTTGCAGGGATGGAAGTGTGTCGAGCGTTTCGGGCTCAATTGACGTACTCAAGTCAAAATCAAAAGGTTGCCGTCGCTTGTCTCGTCGCCCTTTGCTCCGCCTGTAGGTGATAACAGCATTGCGAGCAGCGATGAACGTGAACGTCGCAAAGTTTGTTTTTTCGGCCTGCCAGTGCCACGCACAATACAGAGCGTGGTCACGAGCCGAACTGAGCATGTCATCAAAATCGGCCGGCGACTCGGCATCGCGGCCACCGTGTTTGGCTACAGCCGTGTGAATCAGTCCGTCGATCTTGGCGATCAGCGGACCAGCCAGGGCTCGAAGGTCTTCGGGCCAAGCATCGTTCTTGGTCATGGGTCGCTTGAAATGCGAACGCATAACTTCGCGGAACTCAGAGGCGGCTTGATTCAATTCGTGGTGGTTCCTCATCGCCTGCTCTTTCTACTTGCTGTCATCCTTCACAAGTTCGTCACGCAGTACCGCAACTTGACGGGGCGCTTCGATTCCAATCCTCACGCTGCCCCCGCTGGTGGACAGGATCTTGATCGTGATGTCTTCGCCGATCCGGATCGTGTCTTTCGATGGCTTGGCCTCGCGCGTCAGAACTAACATGGGTGCTACCTCAGTCCTTGAAAAACCCAGCCTCAACGCGAGACCGGCGATTCGTACGAACCGGCGCAGTCACGCCGGTCGGTGTATTGGTGTTCTGCAATGGTGCGATGGGCTTGGGCACGTAGGCGTTATCAATCGCATGAACGATGTCTTCGCAACCGTAGCGAGTCCAGCTTGTACCGTCCTCGCTTACAAACCCTTCGTGCCACCAGGAGGGCAGGACGTCTTCGGTTTGGGCTGGCTCTTGATGGATTAGCGTGCCAGTGAGCTTGAACGTGGGCGTGGGTTCAATCGGTGGTTCGGGTGCAGTAGCCACCGTCAATTGATCCGCTTTGCCGCGTGTCCAGGCGGGCAGTTTGAGTGCCATCAGAATGCCTTCTCTTCCGTCTCGGGTTCTTCACCGTCGCTCACTTCATCACTTGCATGTCGCAACCGGATGCCCAGGTAATCCCAGGTACGACTCTGGCCAGCTTTGGGCGAAGATCGCTTGTCGGTGATGTGGGGAAGTGACTGGCGAAGTTTGTGGCCGAATTCCATCTCGTTGCCCACACCTTCGCGGTTCTGGCTTTCGCACCAGTCCTTCCAAGCGTTGAACAATTCTCTGCGTGAGATTCGACAGTTGCCGCCCAGCACACACCGTTCTGCCAGGAACGCGCCGATCGGGTTCAGGCGTTCGCTGACCTCGTTCAGCAGTTCTTTGCCGCTTTCGGGCTGAACAAATGCACGGCCTTCGGTGCGGATGCGTTCGTGAAGTCGTTGCCACCCCTGGATCGACCAGAGCAATATCGCGGGGATCTCTTTCTGTAACTTGTCAAACAGGTGTCGGTCTTCTTTTCCAGCGAAACTATTCTTCAGATGAAGCACAAACAGTCGGCTGAGTAACGCATCCGAGTAATCGGCAAGACGGGGAAACATATTGCCAAAGCAAATCAACCGAGTCTTGAGCGTTCCTGTCCAGTAGTCCTTGAATTTGCGATTGATACTCAGCGGGTCCGCACCTGAGATTGTCAGCATTCGTTCGACAATCGTGTGGATATCCGACCTGCCGATCAGGCGCACTTCCGGGATCACGCAGACAGTCTTGCCAACAAGGTTTGCGAGTCCGTAAGGGTCCGCCAGGTCCGCCAGGGCAATACTGGCGAGATTCACACGGCCGAGCATTTCTTCCAGTACCTTGACAATCGTTCCCTTGCCGGATCGACGTTGGCCAATGACCATCAATATCGCTTGGGCGCGAAGGTCGGGAGTGAGCAGATAGCCGAACCATTCTTGAAGATGGTCGATCGCTTCGGGATCACCTGGGAAGATCGAGTCCAGGAACGCCAGCCAGTTGGCAGGCTCGGGAGCATCGGGATTAAATTCGTAAGTCAGAGCGTTAGCGGACCAGAGACGAGGCGTGCATGGGAGCAGGCCATCTTCGCCATCAGCCCCGTACAAAATGCGATTCAGGTGAACCACCCCGTTCTGCATCGTCATACACTCGACCGGTGGCGGATCATCTGCCTTTTTTTCCAGCCACTCCGGCATCTCGGGTACGTTGTGCATCTCCAGGATCGTGAAACTCATCATCGCCTGAACGACGTTCAGAATCCCTTTGGTTCCAACTCCTACCACCGGTTGCTGGGTTTCCTGGGCGATGAGGTCATATTCTCGTTTGACATGGGTAACAACCTGGGACTTGACTTCCTTCTCCGGGACCGCAAACCATGCCTTATTTTCGGGAGTCCATCTCCACCAACTGTCGTTCCAGAATCGCAACGTGTACTGGCCGTTGTACCGGTGATGTTCTTCCAGGAACGTGCGGGCCAGACGGTGTGGATCGTCGGCCGCTTCCACTAGCCCATCTTCGCGGGCTCGCGTGGGAACCTGGGGAGTCGAACGTGGGCGGCCTGGACCTCGCCGTTGTTCGCCTTCCGGCTGGCCACTGGTGTGCCCGTTGATATGCGTAAGATCGCGGGCCTTGCCGCCCAGTTTGCGCCTTGCGGAGTCAATCGTGGTTTTGATCTCTTCGGCAGACAGTCCGTTTGTCTGAGCCTCTTGGGTCAGTCCGCTGATCACGGCCGACTCGTCCAGCTTCCCGGCGTTCACAAATTCCAGGAGGTTGGCAGCAGCAGCGAACAAGACCTTGTTTCTTTGGCCAGATCCCGCTGAAGTGGATCGTACGCGGGCAAGTTCTTCGTCCATCGCCTTGGTCGCGTACGCTTCGGTCGCGTCCGAAAAACCACCCTTGATCACCCAGCCCAGGCTGCCGTTGATCGTGTGTCCGTTGGTGTGTCCATTGGTATGTCCGTTGGTGTGTCCGTTTGTCGGCGGAGCCTGGATTGCAACCCTCTTCAGCTTTTCGATGCTGACTGTCTCGATCTCGTCTGGAATCTCCAGAATCCCGGAGACCCGATGAGGATGCTCGTCGCTGTTTTCGCCCTTGCGGGCCAGGGTGCCATATACCTTCGTGACTCGCCTCGCGTCGTAACACTCCACGCCAAACTTCGCGTCTTCCGAATCGTACAGGTAGGCAACGGCCTGTAAGACCATGCGAACCAGTTTTTCGCTGTCCTCGTCGTTTGGCAGGTCGATCCGATAGAGCAGATGGATACCGTTGCCACTGTCGGCAACAATCGGTTTTGGCCAGCCGTTCTTTTCAGTGAGTAACCGGCGTGCGTTGAACGCAGTCACGCGAACCAGTTGCTTCTCGCCATCGGTCGATGATCGTGTGTGGTCAGCAGCATCACAGTCCAGAAGCAACCAGACCCGTCGCGTGATATCTGAGTTCTTTGGCGAGACAGTTACTTCGTGGCCGACTGGATTCAGGGTGTACCAGACCGCTTCGGATCGCTGTGTCAGATCGCGGACCACGCGGGAGAGTTCTTTGAATCCCGCCTCGTCGTTGCTGAAAATCAGGTTTTCAGTGCGAAACTGCCGGGTTGCGGGACTGTAAACATTTCTTGCAGTCACGCCGATCCGGCCAGGGCGATCGCCGTGAAGGAGACGCGCCCACTCGGCGATCTGGGAAACCGATTCCGGTTTCGGATCGCGTGCTGGTGCCAATTCAGTGGGCGAGTCATCCTTCACAACGAACATGCAACCCTCAGTTCCCGTTACTACGGCTCTTGGTGGAGTTCATCAAGCGAACGTATTCTTCACGCACACTGGCTCGCGCAAACTCCTGGAGTTCCTTGCGAGCCTCATCGGGGCAACTGCCATCCTTCACATCCGCCCAGAAGCTGATGGAAAGTTCAGCGCTGTTGTAATCGCCCAGATTGACCTTGCGCCCGTAGGTCACGCTGACCGTTTTGATCGAGCAGTTTTCGAGTTCGACAATCGCCTTCTCTTCGGTGGCAGGCATGGTGGTTCCTTTGTGGTGTCAGGGGGAAAAGGGCTTCCCGCCACGATTGACGGGAAGCTGGGGATGGAAAAATCAGAAGGGAATATCTTCGTCGCCGTTTTCGTCGGATGGTGGCGGTGGTGCTGCCGCCTTCCGTCGCGGAGCAGGGCGATCTTCTTCCTGGCGGCGAGCAGGCTGGACGTTACCACGGTTGCCGTTGTTTTGGGCTTTCCCCTGGCCAGATCGCTCGGCGCTTCGCCCGATATACTCGTGGAGCCACTTGGGAATGTTATCGGGTATCGGACCATCGTCGATCAGATAGGTGTGGGTGTTGCTGACGATGGCTCGCTTGGCCCGATCGGCAGCGTCTTCATCAATCGGCATGATGCCCACAATCTTTTGTTTACCAGATGGCTTGCCATCCGTACCGTAAGCGTTCTCAATCGAGACCAGCGCCACGCCTTCGAGCGCACAGCTGGCGTCGATCCCGGACTTGCAAGCCTCGTCGCTGAACTTCTTGTTGCAGAACGCCTCAAGGTATTCCCTGAACTTGGTCTTTTCGTTCTTGTTGTTCCTGCCGATGGCAAGACTCATGAACGCATACTGCATCGCCACGGTGCCATCGGACTTGCGCACCGCTTCGCCGTTGCGGCGGTCGTGCAGTTCGATTTCCAGCACAACCTGTCGCTGTGGCCTGTCACCCGGCCGGAATGCCGGTTGAGTACCGATGTCGTACAGTCCGACAAGAATCCCGTGATAGCCGCCTTCTTCAACAAGTTCACGCGGCGTCTTCTCATCTTTAATCACCCATCCAGCCATGTCAGTCTTCCTTTCGGAAAAGAGTTCGCCCTTGCGGGCATCAGCAAAGAACAGCGGGTACATCCCCGCAGAAAAACAGGTCATGCTTGCTGCGCGTCATGGCGACGTACAACAAATTCAACTCCTGGAGTTGATCGTCAGGTTGCTTGGCCCACGGTCCAGGCAAGCAATCGGGTTGTAAGATGAAGATCCTGTCGGCTTCCAAGCCCTTGGCGCGATGTACCGAGGAGAGGATCACCGCGCCTTTTTCGCTGGTGTCCGCAAAGATCGTCTCGGCACGGTGACGAATCTCGTCAACCGAGGTCGCACCATCCGCCAGGGAGATCAGACAATCACACTTGTCGATCAATGACTGAATCGCGTTCTCTGGGTTGCGAAGCATGGACAAGTTGATCAGTTCGGCAGTCTTGTGTTCTTCAATGCGCCGCAAGAGATCGCCCACCGTTCGAGCGCGGAGGCGGGCCAGCAGCAGAACCAGCCCCTTGCCAATGTCCCGGCCGCGCACCACCGCTTTACGTCCCGATCTGATAAAGCGGTACGCCACCGAGACCATCGGAGCATTCTTGCGACACAAGATCATGTCGCCGGGTCGAGCCAGGGCGTGAATCTGGTCTTCTTTAATGCAGTCCACCACGCCATCGGCCGCTGCCGAGTGATAGTCCAGGTCTGGCACAATCTGGCGTGCCAGAAGTACGACTTTTTTCGGGCAACGTCGAGTCACGGTGATCGGGTAACTCGTCACACTGTCGCCGTCTTGTGACAGTGCGGCACGCAACGTATCCATCGAACGCACGTCAGCGCCACGCCAGCCGTAGATCGCTTGCCGTGGATCGCCAATCACAATCACTTGGCCGTCAGGGCAGAGCAACCGAACCAGTGAATGCTGGGCCGCATTCAAATCTTGCGCCTCATCAATTGCCAGGACTTGGGCGACGTTAGCTTTCAGGCCCAGCCGAACCGGCATCCAAATCTGATCGGCAAAATCAACAGTGGCCGTGTTCTCCAGGCAATCGTCCAGGATGGTTGGCATGATGCCCAGAACATCCGAAATATCGCCCGGTGGAATCTCGATCCCAAAGTTTGCTACCCGGCAGGCGAGTTCGTTGGTGTCTTCTGGATCAATCAACGTGGCGCGGCAAAGGTCCGCAATCTGAACCACGGATCGGCGTGTGGCTCGCTGTTCGTTGCCGGGAAAGTATCGCTCGGCAATCCGGTCTACCTTGTGTTCGTCAAGCTGGCTGCCAAACTGCCGAAGCAACAGTTGATAGCCCAGGCCGTTGAGCGTTGCGGCACGAGAACGTGCCGGCAAGCGTCCTTGAAACTCTTTTTTGACATGCGCGTTGAAACACGCATAAACCGAGGACACGCCTTGATCGGCCAATCGCCAGAACGCCTCGCAGATCGTACTGGTTTTGCCCGTTCCGGCGCGGGCAATTCCTTCAACGTGGCCAGCATCGCTGGTAACGTGAGCAATAATCGCGGCCTGTTGATCGCTGGGCTCGAAATGTTGGCGAGCAACCTGGGGGACGATTGGCGGAAAGTCACACGTATCGTTGGACGAAACGATCATGGTCAGTCCTTTGCGGTCAATCCCAGGAATGAAAACAGCCCGGCAACAAGAGAGGGTGACTTGATCCGCTGAGTGCCCACCGTTCCTTCGGTCACGGTGAACCGCGTGTCTGGCAATTCAAACTCGGTCACGTCGAGTTTGTTGCAAAGTCTTAGCAGTTCGGCGTGGGCGGCATAGAAATCCTCTGTCGCCTCACCTGCGATCCGGCGAGCCTCGTCTCGCTCGTGTTTTCGCTGGAGGTATCGCTTGGCGCTCTGGTAGAGCGTTTCGCGTTGGTGGTCGTTCATGGCAATGTGGTTCCCTGCCGACGCTACTGTTCAGTAACGTGGATATTCATCAACGAATTCGGTATGTGTTGGTGTGGCCAGCGAATCTATTAGCGGGAGGTCAGTTTGGAGCCAACGTGACGTGCAAAATCCGTCACTTGCTCAAGCGCCTCAAATTGCTCTCGCGTGACACCTTTGGCCTTGCCATTCGACGGGTGGTTCACGGTTTCAGTCTGCATCACGGCGAGCAGTCCGGCGAGCGCGTGTCGGTTCAGCCCGATCTGCTGTGCCGCGTGGGAAATGCTCACAACCTCGACCATTCTCGTCTCCCCTGTTTTCGGACAACGAACAACAGTTGTTCGTCACAGAGGAAAGATTAACACTACCGGGGTGTCACGTCAACACTAAGAAACAATTTTTGATGTCACGGTAACACTACTTATGACCGCAAGGGTTTCTTAAATCTTTTGGTTTTGGGATGTTATGGATTATGGACATCATCGAAAAAATCAAGAAAATGGCCCAAGAAAAACGCTTTTCCATCTTGGAACTGGAGCGCGCTTCAGAAATTGGTCGGAACCGATTTCAGAAACTCACCGCGAACAACATCAGGCTGGCTGAGATTCAAGCGATCGCTAGAGCTCTGGAAACCAGCGTTGGTGAACTCTTGGGCGAACCATCAGCAGCGATGGACGAGGACGAAGCACAGTTTCTTGCCCTGGCTCGTCGGTTAGGCCAAGACGAGGCGTGGGACCGACTTTTGCAGCACCCACGCCTCAATGATCCGCCGCCAAAACAATCCCTGCCGGTTGTCGGAGAGATTGACCTAGCGGGACACCTTGAACGCCAACAAAAACGGTCCAATACACAGACGACGCCAGCCAGTACCGAGCCGCTTTCGCCGAACATACGAACGCCATCTCCAGGCCGGAATCCAAACGATATCTAACTCGACGAGATCCTCTTCGCCAAAGATATACCGGCGATGAATGAGCAAAGGGAAACTAGCCCGGAGAACAACGTGCGCTGCGTTGCTGAGTCGGGGAAGGACCGTCATGGCCGAGATCGCTTTCTAGCTGTAGCCGCCAAGCTGTACACTGGTCTGTCCAGTATTCCGTCCGAATCCTGGCTGATCAATAGGTGTACTGTAAATTTTTACAGGAGGACTATTTTTGTGAGCAAACCAACAACGATCGAGCAGACCAGCAAGCGATGGAAACTCATGCGGGCGTGCGCCGGGTTCCTTTTGTTGGTGGGGTGGGGAGCCATCTCTAGCGGGGCCGAACATCTGATCGTGGCGATGCTCGGGATGCTGGCCCTGGTGGTCGGCCTGTTCCTGTTTTTTGCTGCCAGGGTCGGAGCATGGTGGGATAACGGTTGACTTGTGTACGTGCCATTCAAAGCAGAAAGCCCACGCATCCAAGCGGATGATGTGGGCTTTGTTTTTGGGTCCGTGTCCAGGTTAGTCCAGGTATCTCCATTTTATTACCCCCTACAAAAATAATTCGTTACACTTATTGTATATTGTCTATTATTTATTTTCTGACTTAGATTTAATAAATATAAACCTGGACATGGTGGACACGGCTTAAAAATAGATGCGTAGCTATGGTTAAAACCTGGACACGAGGGTGGACACAACCTGGACACGGCTCAGTATTTCATATTTGCTGCTTGGCACACCAACCAGAGGAATCGCTGTGTCCACGTTCTGTCCAGGTCACAGGCGGGTCACAAAATCATGGTCGGCTAAAATCTCGGCGACTCGTTTTGCCGTGTTGAGCCATGTATATTGTGCCATAATTTGCGCAGCCTGCTGACCGCGATAATCGCACTCGCTGGGGTTCGAGTAGGCGTTTCGCATCTGCTGCACCATGCTCTGATGGTCGGGTACGCACCAGTCGGCATGGTAGCCCTGGTAATGACCCTGAGCTTTCTCGATCGTGTAATTGATCGGCCAGCCCATCGAATCATTCCAATAGTCGCCAGTTCCGCCGTACCGCGGTACTAGGGTTGGGCGCCCACATGCGGCAGCCTCATGGGTCTGAAGCGCCCAGCCTTCACCGTGGCTGGCCGACACGTAGCAGGATAACGACCGATACCATGCCGCCATTTCCTGTTCGTTGTACCGGCCACGGTCCAGGATCACACGCCGGTCGAGAATGCACGGTTGATAGGGATCGCCTGGGGGCACCTTGATCTTGAGAATCGTGTCTGCCAGATGCGCTTCCAGGAAAGCCCGCACCACGGCATCATGGTTCTTTCTATGTCCAGCCCCGGAGGTCGCCCCCGACGCACCAAACGTGAACGGCGAATTCGCCGCATAGTCGGCGTGATAGAAGATCGCCGGATCGTGGCCAAGCGGGCACTTCGCAACCGGGGTTCGCATCTCGTACCCGCCAGCCTTTCGCACGGCCTGAGCCGAGAACCACCCAGGTACGATCAACTGCAAGCACTGATCCAGGGCATGGGCCGCCAACGCGGGAATTCGATCGACCTCGGCCATCGTGAAAAAAATGACGCGAGGACCAGACGGTGGCGGGTACGTGGGCGGGGCAATGTGCAGACAGTTGTCGAAATCCGACAACAGGAAATCCTGATCCCTGATCCAAGGGGGAAGTTTTTCCCGCACCGCTGGCGTGCAACCTGTGACGTAGGGAAAATACCCTAGCGAGCGCAACCCCTCGGCCAGCTTTAACGCAAGGTTGCCCCAGCCCGACTCTGGAGAATGAATTGGGGAATTGATCCAGAGCGAACGTCCAGGTGGTGCTTCGTGTGGACTGGCCGGAAAATCATCGTGGCAATTCATGGCGCACCATTAAGTCGAGAGTCAAAATCGCTCCCAGCAGGAGCCCCATCAGAATTACGCCACACCCCAGGTCATGAAGCAGAGAGCAGAGACAATCCATGATGTGGCCTCGATTCGATCTCACCACGTTTTGCTTCTACGCTGGGTTTGTGATCCTGTATCTGCTCTACGCCAGGAACTGGCGGCAAATGCAACAGGAGAAGGAGGATCACCAACGTCCCTCGGGGCACTGAACCTGATCCCAGCTTGCTTTCGTCGCCATATAACACCCACACACCGAACATCGACCCTGGTCGGCAATGAACCTGGAGCATGACCGGCAAACATCCAGTCGCCGGTCTCGCTCCTCATCGCTCACGGTGGGCATCCCATCCGCAACATGCTGGACCGCTGCTACCACAAAGTTGGCCGCTTGCTTCCAGAGTGGGGGTAATGTTGGCTCACCAGGGTCAATCTGAGCCGACTGCGTGACCAGAAGTTCTCGATACCCTGAATCGTTCAAGGCGAGTTCGCACAGTCTCGCGGCGTTGGTGGCAACCGCGAGGCACGGCTTACCATTTGCGATCGGGCAATGCTCGCAACGATTCATGTCGTCACCGTGATATAGCCACCGCCCGGCCAAATAAACGATGAAGCAGATTGAGCGCGACAGGTCGGATAAGAAACACCGGCCGGTATTGATCCCGATCGCCAGTAAAGCGAATTGCAGACTGTTGATTGGCTATAGATGCTCAGGTCGAATGCGTTAAGGTTAATCCAAGCGCATGGCGTATTAGGATGCAATGGATCTCCGCTGGGAGGAGTGGGGATTGTTACAGACGATGGCAGGACGCACGTTCCGGGAGCAGATACGGGAAACCCACAAAGCGAAAAAGTTACACCCATGCCTGTAATATTTGTTGGTGCTTGACACGCAGGAACCCAAACGTCTAAACCGCAAGTAATATTCGAATAGTGGTATCGCCATTGAAAGACGACCGGCAACGTGATGCTGCTTGCTGTCCCGCACCAGCAACCATGCGTGAGCGTCACGGAAGTAGAACCCATGTACGTTGCATACTGGGATGAATCACAAGTAGAAGTTCCGTAGTTACACGGATTCAGTGTGACGGCAACTCCGGATGGGGTAGTGACCGTGACCGTCGCCGGCCTATCTGGCGGAACATACGCACCAGTGAATGTGCTAGAACAGCTTGCAACTCCACTCGATGTGGTACTGGATACCGTAAAATCTGGTAGCGTTCGCGTAGGATACGGAGCGATTGTCTGAATGTGGTACGTGCCCGTGTTAGGAACAGTCACGCTGGCAGACCCAGAACTGATTGAAAAGTTGCTATCAAATGACACGCCATCCCAAATTCTTACAGTCCCGCTCGAAAGCAGTCCGCAGCAGTCGCAAAATGGACCGAGAGTTAAGGTGCAAGGAGACGAGCAGCATCGGCACCCTGGCTGGTTTTTCTTTCTCATGTTAGCAGGGGTCCACCACAACTTCCCATCGGCCGCTCACCCAGTTCAGCGTCACCCACGCTGAACCTGTTACCGCCGTTGTTGACGACGGATTCCACGCAATAACTGTTGCTCCTGTTGTTGAGTAACTGGAACCGCCCCATGTTCCGAGTGTAACCGTCGAGGAACTTCCTGCCGCGATCCCGCCCGATGAGGTTTGGGCTTTAGCAATGGCCGCGCTTACGACCGATCCGGGATTTGCAATCAGCCGCCCGTCAATCTGCGTGCATTGAATGATTGCACTACCGGCGATAGAGAACCCAACCTGAGTGTTATAGATCGTCTCAGTAATACCGCTGACCAGCGACCAACCCGTGGACGTGAGCGAAAACATTGTGCAGTCGGCAGACCCAGGCGTGAGCGTTCCACTGGAGAACGTGGCAGCCGGTATCCCGCCCGATGGCGTTTGAGCCATCAAGGCCACGGGAACGTCTACGTCCAGATACCAACCGCCATCGTCCTGAAGGAACGTGATCGCCGGTCCCACCTGCATGTTGGCGAACGCCTCCAGAACCTCCAGCGGTTCATTGAGGTCCGTTGCCTTGATGCTCTTGTCGCCGGGCTTGAATCGTTTGAATTTGAAATCGCCAGCCATTGGGTATCCTTATAGCCAGCCAGGGACCACACCCGAGAAGTCTCGGAACGTGATCAAGGTTAAGAAATTCAAGGTCTTGTATCGCGGACTGGCCGCGATGTTCAGAACATAGTCCCAGGTGGACGTGTCCGGCCGGAAATCCATGTTCCAACTCTTGGGCCGCCACTTGAGTTTCATTTCAAGCTGGGTCAGCACGTTGCCGTTCATATCGACCTGTCGGTTCGATCCGGCTCCCAGGAATTGAATCGTCTCGGCCGCACATCCCAGGAACACATCATTGTTGATTGCTCCTACATAGTTACTCAACAATCGGAATGGCAACCAGGGCACACGATGAAACCGAAGCGTAATTGTCATCGTTGGTATGCGGAATCGTACGTTCTGCCCAACGATCGGAACGGGGCTGCCGCCGTTTCTCCATCGCGCCTGCCGACCAGGGATCGTGTACCACTCGGCACCGTAATCAATCTGCTGGTCCGCAAACGCCAGGGCCGACTCTTCATCCGCGTTCGCACCGACCGAGTTATTGAAAGACGGGTCGTTTCCGCTCGGCAAGAAAGCGCCGCCACCACCGCCGTACGCAACCGCATAGTTGAAGGAAGGCGTACGATAGGTGATCGTGACAATCGCGTGCGAGTACACCGGGATCGTATTGTTCGGGTCGATCTGTGGTTCGCCTTCACCACGGATGGAAGCGGAACACGCGAACATCAGCGGCGACGCGGCATAGTACGTTGGCGGGGTCATCACCCAGTTGCCGTTGACCAGTTCTGACACACCCAACATGCGATTGATGAACGAGAACCGATCGGTCCACGCCACCAAGTAAGGGACGGTCGCGTATTGACCACGGCCCTCGTCCACTCCTTCGGCGAAACCGTAAGACTCGTCAATCAGCGGCTTGTAATTGATGCCGATATTGATCATCTTGCCCCTCAGTCAATCAAGGACGCTTCGTTGTGTTGCGTGTTGAACGCGATTCTGTTTAGCGCCTCGGTCTGGCGCTCCAGTTCACGCTGCTGAAGTTCCAGTTTGCGATTCGCGTCAGCGAGTTGTTCTTCCGCCCCCTTGTTGGCAGAGTTCAACGATTCGAGCATGGTCGCCGAACCCAGCGAGGCCGTGTCGCTCATCGTGGCTTGGGCGTGTTTCGCTTTGTGCAGATCGTACTGCTGGTCAGATAATCCCCACTTTGACTCTTGTAACCACTGTTTTTGTGCAGCGATGTCTTCTTTTTGGAAGGCGATCTGTTCCATCGCCCGGTCTTTGCGGTCCTTTTCAAATGCTCGTTTTTGTTTGTCCTCAAACGCTCTCGCCTCGTTGAATTCTTTCTCCCGCTTGGTTTTTTCTTCTTCCTTTTCGATCGCTTTCCCTTGGGGGAATGGCTGAAGAACTTCGCCGGGCTTTGCTCCCTTGTTGGCTGCTCCCGCTTGCTGCGCCGCCATACCCATGCCCATACCAAGCTGATTATTACCCATGAGAATTTGCCGACGGAGGGCTTCATCCGTTTTTCGTAAAGCCTCGCGGCCTTCTTCCAGGATGGCTAGTCGTTTCTGGTCTTCATCCATACCGGCGAAACGATCAGGCTTGTTTGATTCTTCGATCTGGGCCGCCCAGTTATTCATATTGTCTTTGAACTGGCCAGCCTTGATGGCTCGATCTTGAGCCTCTTTGGCTTTGCGATCGGCGGGCAGAGAGAGCGGCGCGTTATCGTTGTTGTACAGAAATTGATGCTTTACCCATTTGCGGTAAGCACCGTATCCGCTACCTATGGCACTCATGACCGGCTGAACTAGGCTTTCATTTACAAGGCCAGCGGCGTTGCTTGCGTCTTCCATCAGAGGCGCGGCCTCTTTCATCGCAGACTTCACGCCAGGGGCAGCGCCCGAAGTAAACTTGGCAATCGCTTCGATTGCGCCCTTCAAACCCGGCCCAAACTCCTGCATCAGAACGACGGCAAGTTCTTTGAACGCATTCTGAACTTCCACCATCTTGGCGTTGAATGTTTCGGACTGCATGGACTCGGCATCGGAGAGCGCTTTCTGGGTCTCCATTTCTTGCGTGGCAATTCCGGCGTATTCGGCGATCTTCTGAAAATCCGTGGACAGGTTGGACAGCGTGATGATGTCCCGGATGTTACCCAAGCCCATGTCATTCTGAATGAAGTCGAGCTTTTCGCTGTTGGTTTCCGCACCCTTGAACGTCTCCAGGATACGTCCCAGGGCTTTCAGCGGATCTTCAGCGTACGTCTTCTTCATTTCCCCTTCGTCAAATCCTAAGTTCTGGGCCATGCCGTGCATGTTATTGCCCATCATCATCAGGATTCGAGAAAGCGCCGACGTACCAACTTCAGGACGCAAGCCCACGTCCACCATCGCGGCCGACGCGCCCAAGGTCTGTTGATAATTCAGACCCAGGAACTTGAAGATACCCGACATTCGCTGGGTCATGTTGATCAGTTCGACCGTCGATGCCTTCGAGGCATTATCAACAGCGACCAACGCCGCGCCGAATTTCTCGATATTTTCTGGCGGCGATTCGAAGACCTCCATGATCTTTAAAATGCCGTTGACCGCTTTTTCTTCATTGAGCCCCGATCCAGCCAGGGCAAGCCCCACGCGAGACGCACCCTTGGTGAACTTCGCAAGCTGATCAGGATCGCTCACGCCGGCACGAGCGCCTGTCTGAGCGATGGACAGAATATCTTCGATCGCAACCGGCTTTTCTCGGCCGATCTGTTGCATCTCTTTCAAGAACTCGTCAGACCGCTTGGCCGACATACCGGACACACGGCGCACGTTGACCATCTGCTGTTCAATTTCCGCGCCAGCGTTGATAGCACCCAACACAGCACGGCCAGCCATTTGACCAGCAAAGAATTGAGGACCAAACATCAGGCCGCCCAAGCCCACACCGGACATGAATCCGGTTCCTACGCCCGGCATCCGGAATCCACCTTGCTGCTGGCTCCCCCACAATGGCGTGTTCAGCATGTTACCCAGGCTGTTCATGGCCGAAGTGCCCATTATCCCGGCCCACGGCGATGCCCAACCTCCCATGCCATTGGCTGCCCAGCCTCCCGCCGCTCCCGCCGCGCCTCGTGCCCGGTTCCAAGCGTTCGAGTACCAACTCGGATTGGAACCAGGATTGCGATATCCATAGTTGAACGACGTACTATGATCGTCTTCCAGTTGCATGGGCGGCTTGATCCATGCCCTGGCTCGAAGCGGTTCGCGTGTATCCACGTAGGGATCGTTGGGACCACCAAGAGAAAGTGGCGGCTTGATCCTGGCGTACCAGCGAGTTCTCGCCGACTGTTCGGCCATGTCGATACCGAAGTTGCGACCGTCCTCCAGGGCCATCCTGGTGCTATTTTCGATGGCGGGTTGGCTGAAGCCCAATGCCCGCTGTGGACCGAGACGCACAAAGGGATTGCGGTCCCAATCGGCCGGAACCTGGGAGTCTCCCCATTGCGAACCAGGCGGAACCGCCAGCGGCGTAACAATGCGCCCGGCAGGCATGGGAAGATCACGCACCGCCAGCCCTGTTCCGGGCGGCGAGACCGTTTGTGCCTCGGCAGCCTGATCAAATAACGGAGACTCACCACCGGCACCACGGCGCGACGATCTTCGCCCAGATTGCCTCGTGGCTCCCGCCGTACCCGCCGCACCAGTGGGACCGCCCGACTGCGAGTACCCTCCCGAGAACGCACCGCCCATCACGCCATTAAACGCACTGCGCATGCTGTCTGCCGCTCGCTGGGCTTCAGCAACCGCTTTGTTTAGTTGTTCGCGGAATGCGTCCAGATTGATATCGAGCGTGACAATGGTAGGGTTGGGCAGCGTGGCATTGAGAATTTCGCGTGCGGCTTTCGCCTGCTGCTTGAGATATTCCTCATCAATCTGGATATGGATTTTGGGAGCTTTTTCGAGTTGATCCTTCAGGTTGGTCAGCAGATTAGCCATCTGCGTGTTGTACGTGCCAAGGTCGAGGAACACATCGACCTTGCCCACGGCCAGAGTCACGTCAGAACCCGAGAAGTCATCGCGTCCGTACATCGACATGGTTACAGACCTTTCTCAGCCTGCATGGCGGCGATTGCTTCTTCGGGAGTGTTGTAGGTTCGTCGCACTGCCTTGCCTTCGTGAATAAGAAAATGGATCTGGCCGTCAGTCAAACGGCCCAGATCCTCAAGAGTCCAGTTGGGATATCGCTTCAACAGTCCGATCAGGAACCGTCCGAAATCCACCGCAGGGGACTTCGCATCGTGGATAGCCGATCGGCTATCTCGGATTGAGCTTTCAACTGGGCTTTTTCCTCGTCGGTCAAGGATTCCCCAAGGAGTGCGAATTGTGCTTTTGGGTCGTTGAGTCCCACACACAAGCGGAGAATATCTCCGAGCGCCCGAGGGGTAATCATCTTCCAGAGTTCGTCAATCTCAGAATCGTCCACCGTATTGCGACTCTGGATGGCGATCCTGAAGAATTCGTATGCCCCATCAGGATGCTCCGTGAGTAACCGATGCCCTTCAAACGAGGTCATCGCGGGGGCTTCCCACTTGGCCGATGCCGACTTTGCTTTCGTCCAGAGTTCCTGGCGTTCGGCATCCGGCAGCAAAGCCAACCGGTTGGCTACCGACTCCAGAGGACTCTGGCTGATTCGCTCCAGTAGACGATCACACCGGGCCTTGTCATACTGCGCGAACGGTCCAAATTTATAGGGGCCTTTCGCCCCTTCAATTTTGGACACGTCCTGTGCTTCGCCTTCTTCGCTAGCGAAAGAGAGAGGCACGAAGTAAACCTCTTCGTGCGCTCCCAGAATCGTACTGAGTCGGATTGGCATGAAAAAAGTAACTCCCAGACAACATCAAGGGTAAGCAGGGTAAGTAACAGTGCCCGACTGAAGCTGGAAGTTGATTGGCAACATGGTCTCGCCTTCGATCTGAGTCGCAGGATCGTAGGTCGAAACAATGGCCGTCAGGCCGTAGAAGTAATTGCCCGTTCCACCGTTGTAGTTTGTGTACAATTTCAGCGTGATGATATCCTTGGGCCTGGGCACATAGATTGCACCGTCCATTGGCATGTCCACGGAACCGTTAGCATCCACGAGACCGCCGATCCGATATCGCCCGTCTCTGGCATTCGATACGTCCTTGGTCTTGCCGTCGATTGTGAGCTTCCACCCCTTGGCAGGAAGTTCCAGGGTGGTGGCACCAAACGTAACAACAACGTGCGCCATGTCGCCCGAATAGAACTGTGGTGCTGGCACTGAAGTGTTCTCCTACTTCCGAATGCAAACCGCCGAGTCAAAAAGGGAAAAGGAATGCTTCACACCGATCGGGCTTTGAGTTCGATCTTGTAGCTTCCCGTCCCTGAAGCTGGCGTAAGCGTGATTGAGTCTGCTGATCCCGAACTGATCACAACTCCCACGTCACCCATCGCCCACGAGTAAAACGCTCCAGGCTGAAGCGTGATGGATGCTGGCACGCCATTCACCCACCCGTCAGAAGTCGCGGGGGTCATGGTGATCGCCACCGATCCTGTGTTCAGGATCGTGAATTCCAGTACCCTGGCCACCGTGGAAGGTGTTGTCGCACCAGAAACAGTCAGCGACGAGAGATTGAGCGTTTCCGCTGTGACGAGGTTAACGTTCGACCGTGACCAGGGGATGTCATACTGGTTGGCTGAAGTGCCGTAAGTGTAGTTGAACCCCGCATTGAGTTCCACGTAATCCACGGGGTCGGATGCATAGCTTGTCGATATCTGAAAACTATGCTGAGTTCTCAGCGTATTGCCGGTCTGCAAGTTGAGCGTAGTCACTGAAACAAAGCCTCCAATAGTTCTCTGTTGCGATATAGCTTGAGATGCAAAAGCGACTGAACTGCGTAGGGCCGAGGACCGTCCATGTCCGTGCCCAGTTCGGTATCAACCGACCAGGGGACCGTGGAAGCGACTGATACACTGAGCCGCCTTGCGTCGGGCCTGACAGTCCAGCTATCAACAAGGTGCGGTTGACCAGGATGCTGGGCGTCGTGCCGGTCTTCGATGTCAACGTGCGGTGGCTCGCCAGCCATCGAGTGCGGGGGCGACTCGATCTTGATCAGTTCGATGATCGACGATTTTAATTCCTGCCCAACGTCCTGCATGTTTGAACCGATTCGAGTCGCCCAGGATCGCGTGAATGCTGCCGAATTGTCTTTAACTCGCATGATCACACGCTCCTGGATTTGTCCGTACGAACACGCATCATCATGATTCGGATGGCGCGAGGCTTGCCATCAGCCCACGGGGCTTGAGGCCGGATCGTCTGGCGACGGTAGAATATCGCGCTAAAGGGGCTGCCCTGACCGTGACTGGGTATCGGGCAGTGACCGGCGAAATAACTGCTCATGCGAGATTCGACCAGTGCGCCAAACCGATTCACTTCCGCTTCCTGGTGGGCAATGATCTGGAATCGCAATCGGTGATCTTCCCAGTAGCCAGAACCCATCGTGAAATGGGGAATGTTCAAAGACTCATTGAACACGGCGAAGGGCACCTGAGCGCCGCGTGGAGCTTGATCGTAGTACAGCGGACCAACGTCTTGTTCCAGGCCCGCCGACACCCAGGCGAATTGAACCGCACCTGGAAGATCACCTTCCACGAACAAACGAACGCGAGACTGGCCTTCGGCGTAAATGCTGCCCGAGGCTTGGATGGAGTACGTAGCCGAAAGACCAGCGTTGCCAGTGGCAGCAACTCCACCCGAACCATAGACGTTAACAGAGAAACTGAGCGAGGATCTGCCGGCTCCAAACAATCCACCCGTGGGAAGAACGGAATAACGCGCGATGGCTGCCGATGAACCAGTAAGAAAGACACCACCTGTCGCATTGACAGAATAGGCCGGGAAAGCCAAAACAGATCCGCCAGCATTCAAGTTTCCACTGGCAAAGTGGATAAAGCCACACTGAATCGTGCCAGAGCCCGAGGCAAGTATTCCGCCTGTACTGTTAACGCTGAATGTTAACGCATTCGCAACAGAGCCCGAAGCGACAAGACCACCTGTGCTAGTTTGCGTGAAAACAACGGAAGTTGCCGAAGAACCCGATGTCGATAATCCGCTGGTAGACGAAATGCTAAACGTCGTACTTGAAGATCCAAAACCCAAAACAGTCAATCCGCCAGAGCTAGTCAAAGAGGATGCGAATAGACTGGAAGATTGCCCACCAGAAACAATCCCACCCGTTGACACGACGGCAAACGCTACCGGCTGAACCGCACCGATGGACACAAAGCCCAGGCTGGTGCCCGTGGAGGTGCCCGGCTGAACCGCACCAATTGAGAGGCAGCCTTGGCTCGGCACGGATTAAACCTCAAACTGGCCGGGGAATCCAGCCTGGCGAGCGAGGGCAGTGGATGTTAGCGAAAAGTCGTGAGATGTTGGGGCCGTGAACGGTGATGAGACTTCGGCAATCGTGCTGCCGAAAATCTGCTGAGCCGAGAAGCTATTGGTTTGGCCCGATGTGCAGTTTGCGAAAGCATTGTTCAGCAAGGCCACGGTATGAGTTGCGCCGTTGCCGTTGATGCCGTAGCCGCTGCAATTCACGAACAGATTGTTGGCGATGATGCCGCCTGTTGTGCCGTATCGTAGCCAGATGCCATCGGACGATGAGTTGTAAATCGTGTTGTTCACGATTGTGACAAAGGCATTTGTGTTTTGCATTGACAGCGAAACGCCGGCCGTTGAGTCGAAGACGCTGTTTTGAATTGTGCCGCCATAAAAGATCAGATTGCCTGCACCTCGATAGGTGCAACCTTCCATGACGAGCGTACCGGAAATCTGTAAACCAGCGCCTGATGAAACGCCGAAGAATCCGCACCCGATGACCTCAAGCGTGCCGGACGATGTTGAAGCAATCGCAACGCGTAATGTGCTGGTGAACCTGCATCGGTACGCCTGGACTGTTCCCGCTCCGCTGAAAACCACGGCTGCCTGAGTGTTCGCCGAGCCGGTGCCCGGACCAGTAAATTCCAGATTCGAGAGTGTCGTATAGTTGGACAGGACGAACTGAGTACTGCTTGTGGTGGTGATCTGAGGTCTTGAGCCTGTGACCGTCGTTCCTCTGGTGTTGATCAGCGTGCCGCCCACGTTGGCGCAATTGTCGATATCAGCCACGCCGCTGGTGATGGTGCTGTAGTAGCCACGCCACCAAATCGGTTTTGCTACCAGGCCCACGGGCAGCGTGATGGTTGCGGCAGAGATCGCATACGTACCGGCAAGGATATTGACGCGGAGGCCGGTGTACGTGGAACCCGTCATCGCACCTGAGAGCGATGGCGTCGTCCCGTTCATCGCGTAGCCGCTGTTCGTGATGGCGAACGATGAGCCCCAAGCACCACCGATTCGGCAGTTCACGGTTCCCGTCAGCGACGATGGCGAGCCTAGGCCGGTTGTACTGTAGTAGGGCGAGGTGGTACTGCACGATACCGTGATGATCGAGCTCGTACCGTCTACGGTCGCTACGGTGCCTGTCATGCGGGCGGCTGTGTCGCCCGTGTTGCTGAACGCAACCCATGCACCGACCGAAGTACCTGAAAACGCGCCCGTGGTGCCCGCCGTGAAGGTGAACACCCCGGTCGTCGTATTCAGGCTGATTGTCCCTGGGATCGACGAAGACGGAGTGGTGGTATCCGTCCCCGCGTTGAGGTCCGATCCGGTCGTCTGCATGTACAGATCAAGGAGAGCCATTACTGAGGATATCCGTTAACCTGAATGGCGTTAGCCTGCTGAACGGCGGTGGTTGTTGCGAGTGCCACGTTTGCGGCCTGGCATTCGGTAAGGAAGGCAACGACCTGCCCCACGTTGATGGGTGGGCGTCCATCGACGCTTGACCCGTCGTCAATGACCTGTGTCTGATCGGTGACGGCTTGAAGAATTGCCAAGATGCCTTGCCCAGTGCTTGTAGCCAGCACATGCTGAACGGCCAACGAGAGCCGAACGATATCATCGGCAAGCGGCCTGATGGCCTGGTTGCAGAAGCGGATAATCTGGGGATTTGAGAACATGGTTTCCTGTTCCTTGGCGTAAGAAAATAATTCCGTATTAGAGCGTAAACCACCCATAGGTGGCATCAGGAGACACGGTGATTGAACCACCGTTTGGCGTCACTGGCGTGAGCGTTCCTGTGTCGAGCCATGCGATGAGCGGAGATGTTGCTGCGCTGCCCGTATCTTTGTAAATCACATAGCCCAGCGTGTTGCCCGCGCTGCTAACAGCCGAAAACGAAGCCGAGGCCGATGTGAACTGGCCATTGGTTTCGGTGGGCGAAGTCAGCTGGGCT
>Ga0214175_1000121_pt1 | contig 28253 bp, 14 predicted proteins | sample TroBogEpilimnion_17_FD_153013 | JGI IMG/M metagenome (GOLD analysis project Ga0214175, IMG submission 153013) | Freshwater microbial communities from Trout Bog Lake, WI - 09AUG2007 epilimnion | ecosystem: Environmental > Aquatic > Freshwater > Lake > Epilimnion/Euphotic zone | place: Trout Bog...
CTCAATGGGAGAAACAAATATTAGTACCGGAGGTCTTGCATATCGTTTTTATAGTGACATGAGAATAAAGTTTGCCAAGATAAAAACAGATAAAGAGGATGAAGTTTCTGTAACGGAAGTAAGTGTTGTTAAAAACAAATGTGCACCACCTTGGGGTAAAGCTGTGTTCAATATACAATGGGGAAAAGGTTTTGACTATATGCAAGAGATCATAGACTATGCAACAGAACTTGGGTATATAAAAGTAGGAGGTGCTTGGTATACTATAGGAGAATCTACTAAAGTACAAGGATCTGAAAAGGTTAAAGAGTTTTTTAATGACAACCCGGAGTATTATACACAACTTTGTATGGATGTTTTAGAAAAAATCAAAGGATAGTATGAATATCTTTATAAAAGAAAATGATGTAATAGCAAATCCTGATTATACAACATTGATTTGTATAATCAGGATAGATGGGCAAAAAGTTTATTGTATACCTTTTAAGAGTTCTATAGACACTACTCCAAATTTATGGATAGGTCCTTATATAAGAGTCTCTTCTCAAAGACAAAAAATATGCTAAAAAGAACACCACTCAAGAAAACTAAAAGCACTCTAAAGAAATCCCCTATAAAGAAGAAACCTAAGTCTTTAGAACAAAAACAAGCTCAAAAAGAACAAAGAAATAAGGACATAGCTTTTTATCAGGAGGTATGGAATGAAAGACATCCGTATTGTGAGGTTACTGGAGTTTATCTTGGAAAAGAACCTAAGATATATATGTTTGACCATTTGCTTGAAAAGTCAGTATATCCGCAGTTTAGGTATGAAAAGAAAAATATCATCCTACTATCTTTTCAAGCCCATGAGTTAAAAACAAATGGATATCCGTTACCAAAACATCAAGCAGCTATTGGTAGAGCTAAACTGCTTCTTCTATCAGGCTATGAAGATACTTAGAGTTTTCTGTAGTCTTGAAAGTGCTAAACCACTCAATCTTTAAAGGGGTGTAATCAATGGTATCAGTAGATACAAGGAAGGGTATACGGATTTTTTCACAATCTAATACTCTTTCTTGGGGTACTGTTAGTTCACCAGGATTACAAAATTGTAAGATAATAGCATTTTCTTTTTCTTGAATGTCTTTGCATTTTTGAAAGAAGATCTTAGCAAATTGTCCAATTTTGTATTGAGCCACAAAGTTTGCACCTTTTGGTTAAGGAGTTGTTGAAAAGCGTTTGTTATTGTTCCAAGAAATGATAGTGTTATTCCAATTATAGCAATAATGCTTTCAGAACTTAAATTTGTTATTTTAATGTTGTTTGTATTTTATAAATTTGTTGTGTTTATTATTATAAAATAAAAGCTTTAGCTGATTGCATTGCAGAAGAACTTAAATTATTCCAATTCAAAGTATTAGAAAGTGTAGGATTTCCAAAATCCCATATAGTTTGTCCTACTGATGAATTTATATCTGTTGCATTAACATAGCAAACTAATTGTGTAGCACCTTGAGAAAGAACAAGATTTGCTTGTGTTCCTGGGGTTGATGCATTTAATGTTATACTTTTTAAATTTGTACCATTTAAGGTTAAATTTGTATTAACTGTATAAGTAACACTCGATTGTAAGGTTACTGTCATCGTGCCTGATGGTACTATTGTTGGAATGTAAGTAAACGTACCTACATTAAATCCTGCCGTTCCAGAAAAAGTTACTGACCAATTACCACCTGATATAGGAACTACTGTTGTTAATGTTGTTGCAGTTAATGTGCTATTTATTGTGACACCTATAGTTCCACCAGAAGCTAAATATACAGCATTCCATGAAATACCTGATGTATTTAAAACTACTGGGTATGTTGGTGTTGTTGTCAAAGATAAAGTTGAACCTGTTGTAACAACAGTACCAGCAGTATAAGTAATATATTGAGTTATTGAATTGTATGTACTATTAAATATGAATGTTTGACCACTTTGAAATGTAACTGTTCCAGTTGTATTTATAGTAAATGAAGCAGCACCAAACCCTCCAGAATTTGAAGTTCCCATAGAAATAGTACCTGTACCACAATAAACCCATGCTGTAGTTCCTATTATACAAGGATTACCAAGATTTGTACCCAAAGCAATATTACCACTCAAATACATGGTGTAGCCATTTAAAGTAGTAGTAACACTTGCAGCAAATGTGCAGTTTGTTACTGCACAAAGATTACTTGATAAAGTTATTGTACCACCACCAAATGTTACAGTTCCTGGATTGCAACCAGATGTATTTGTTGTTGAGTTTGAATTAGAAGAGTTTAAATTAAGAGTGCATGTACCAGATATGTTTAAAGTATTTGTAAATACAACTGTTCCAGAAACATAAGTGAAAGTGCAAGAAGACAAATTAATCCCAAGAGAAGAACATGTAAAAGTGCCAGAACCTGCTGCTATTTGAACAGTCATAGAAGTAAACTTATTAGTAAAACTACTTACTGATGACCCAGAACCATAAACATATGTTGATGATCCTGTTATTACAACTTGTGATAATCCTTGTGATGTTAATGTACCGCCATTTACTGTTATAGATGTTGCACTTAAAAATAAAGTTCCTGATACTGTTAAACTATCGGAAATTGTAATCGTAATACCTGTTGTATTGCAATAAATTTGGTTTGTCCAAACTTTTCCATTTGATGTTATCGTTGAGTTTGTGTTGATAGCAAGATAACCACTACCTGAACTTGTCATACTTGTCCCTAATGTGATATTACCTGAAACAGTTAAGTTGTTAGTAAAAGTTATGTTGTGTGTATAGTTTGTGAAATCGACATTGTTACATACGGATGCTACGTTAACTGTACATGCTGGACTAGATGACGTAAACGTAGCGGTATTACCATCTGTTGCGGTTGGAACAGTCCCTAAGCTCCAGTTGGTAGCCACATTCCAGTTGGAATTTGTTGTTCCTGTAAAATTGTTGGCAGCCATTTAATTAAATTGTTCCTGTTTGCCCTATAAATGTAGTTGTATTTAAAAGATTAGTTAAAGCAGCAACAGTATTAAGTTCATTTTGAATAGATTGTCCTCTTGCAATAACAGCGTTTATTACATCATTTTGAGTTTGTGGACTAAAAATAGCAACCACTACACCACTTTGTAAAGTACCATCATTTAATGTATAGTCTACTATTACATTTAAACTATTTGAACTAACTTGTTGTTGTCCTGTAATTGTATATGTCATATATTATGATTTAGTTCCTGTAATTTCTACTGTTACGTTTTGTACAGTTATAGCTGATGTAACATAAAATAAAATAATAGTTCCTGATGGTATAGCTGTTGTAGTCCATCCTGAAACAGAAGCATTAGCTGATGAAGCTGATGATAATGTTGGAGCATTACCTGATCCAACTAAAGATGTTCCTGAACTATTTCTAACGTCTACTACTATAGATCCTGATAATAAACCCAATGATCCTATAGACACAATATTCCACCCTGTAATTGTCATTGCATATGGAACAGTTATTGCAACAGCATATCCTGTATTTATAACACCTCCTGATCCTAATAATGATGCACCAAAACCACCAATGGCATTAGATGTATTCATGTAAGCAATATCCCAAGCAGATGATGTATTACCAGAAGTGGATAAACAAGTGGCAACAACTTGCGTGTTATACACAAGAGATTGAAGAGCAACTCCTGTATAGGATTGTAGATAAATAGTTGTACCAGATGTACAATTACTCATTACTAAAAATGATTGTCCTACTGTTAAAGTAGAAGTATTTGGTAATTGTACAATTTGATTTGTACTACCAGAAAATACTGTAAAATACGGAGAAGCAGATGTTAATAGTGTTGTACCGGAAGTTACTGCTATTTGTTGTATACCTGATATAAAGTTGTTGGCAAAATGATTTTTGTTAGTGTCCCAGGTAGTTAATGTATTGGCTGCAGGAGTGTAAGAATACCCTAATGCCTGATAAGGAGATGCTGTACTTCCTGATGTATTAGCAAGCACACTATTGGCTGATATAGGAGCAAGCCCTATAGTACCTGTAGAAGTTATCGGGCCTCCTGTAATACCATTATTAGTGGCAATATTAGTAACACCCACATTAAGTGTAGCCCATTGAGGAGTAACACCATTTGATATAAGAGTTTGCCCTGATGTGCCTATAGCAAGATTAGTGAATAAACCTCCGCTATTATAGTATATATCTCCATTAGCATCTCCACCTAAAGCAAGTCCTATTTTAGGACCAAAATAAGCTCCTGTTGCCCACGTACCTGTATTAATAGTACCAACAGTATTTATAGAGGTTTGTCCTACATAACCAGAATCTATTGAAATAACTTTAGTGGTTCCTGAAGTTGTTACATCTATCTGTAAGGTTGTTCCTGATATAGAGGATATATAATCTGTTCCGGGAGTTGCTGCGACTAATTGACCGGAACCATTTGCTTTTATAAGAGAAGATAGAACAGAGTTTTGAGCTAAATATCCATTTACTGTTAATCCCGCTGTTCCCCATGTAGAAGAAGATGTTCCTGAGATAAAACTATCCCATTGACCAGCAAAAAAAGAAGCTGATTGTAAAATTATAGTAGCATATCCTCCAGAAGGAATTGTAATTAATATCCCTCCTCCATATTGTTGTATTACAAGATTTCCTGTAGCGTTATTATTAAAAATATATGTCGCTCCTACAAGAATAGTAGTTGCATTAGGAAGTACTATAGTAGTGGTTGTAGGAGCACCACTTTGTGCAACCCATATTTGACCACTGGAAGATGTAAGATTTGTTGTAGAACCCCCGGTAACTCCTGTAATAGTAGGTGCAAATAAATTAGCAGATACTATTCCGGAAAATGAAGCCCCTGTACCATATAGTTCTCCTGTTAATGTACCTCCTGATGTAGGTAAATAATTGCCTAAACCTAAAGAGTAGTTTGGAACATTTAAAACACTTCCAACAAGAGTTGAAGGACCTGTAGACCCAGAGGTTGTAAGAGATATTGTTCCCCCAGATGTTGTTATAACATTATACCCAAGAGAACACACCCAATGAGTCCCTGTATATACAGCATATTGATTTTGGACCCATGTTGTAGGACCTGATCCTAAATTTCTTACAAAGGTATTTCCAGTTGATACTGTATTCATTATCAACCAAATGTCATTAGTTGTACCTACACCATCTGATAGCATAGGTACATTTAAAACAGCATTCCAAATACCCTTATAGTTGTAAGTAACTGCCATTATTTTAAAATATCTTTGGCTTCCTTATAGTACATTTGTCCTGATTTTTCAGCTTCATCTCCTACAGCTTTTAAAAATTGGGTAAGTGTTAATACTACAGCTTCCCATTTTTCTAATTGTTTTTGATTTGTAACTTTATCTTTAAGAGATTCCATTATAGCTTTCTTTTTTTCTTCAGTATCTGCATGAAGTTCTATTAAATACCCTATAACTCCTTGAAGATTATTGACCATTTGAGTGCCTATAGTTATATTTATTTTAGCATCATGTTTTAAAAAAGGCAGCTTTACTGATTGGTTTTCCATAAAATGTTTCTATATTTGCACTACAAAGGTACACAAAAAGCATTATAAATGAAAAATCAAATAAAAGAAAAACTTGGAGAGTATTTAAAAGGGACTGGATGGGATGAAGAGTTGAAATATTATTGGGCATCTTCTGAATTTGATAATAGTATTGAAACACTTTGTCAAATGGTAAAAGAGAAGAAACTTTTTACTCCTTCTATAAAAGAAATGTTTAGATTTTTAAAAGAATGCCCTTTTAGTACCATAAAAACGGTTATTTTCATTGACGATCCTTGTAATGACTTTATACACTCAGGAATTCCCTTTTCTCAGAAAACAGAAAATATGGGTAAACCTGATTTCCCAAAACATGAAAACCATAGAGTTAATCACAGGGATGATATTAAAATGTTTCTAGGAGAATTAGCCTCTAAGCCGGAGTTTAACTTCGATCTTACAAGATGGTGTCATCAAGGGGTTTTTATGTTTCCGTACACTCCTTCATGTCGTTTAGAAGGTAACCCACATTTTGAATTATGGAGAGAATTAAGAATAAGGATATTAGATCTTTTAAATGTCAAGTACCCTAACATACCATGGGTACTGACGGGAGAAAGAACAATAAAAATGGAGGACAATATAGATAGTCGCTATATAATTGTTGTTCCTAAGTGGAAAAAACAATCATATCATTGGTATGATAAAATTAATGAATATTTAAAGAACAATAAGAAAAAACCTATCAAATGGAATTAATATCTATTACAAGAGTTAGAATAAAGAACATACTCAAGAATTCTATTAGAACCGGAACTCCAATTTTCAGGAACTCTGGCTTTAGAAAACATTGAGTTTGGTACAATGTTACAATTTGCATCAACTTTATAGTAGTAATGTAATCCAGAAGGGGGTAAAACTTGTCCGGTAAAAGACATTTGAGTAGATGGTAAAAGAGCTTGGTTGCAACCGTTTTTTAGTGTAGGAGTAGAATGACCCTGCATTGTACCTAAAATTGGTTCACCGTGTTCATTTAGATTTACAATATAAAACAAACAATTTGGATTAGACATATTAACTGGTTTAAAGCACAAAGGTATTAAATATTTTAATAACTACAAAATAATGGAAAAAAATTGTCGTATATGTAAACAATGGAAGTTATTAGGAGACTTTTATGCCGGTAGAAGAGTATGTAAACAATGTGTAAGGGATGATCAAAACACTAAAAGGGGGTATGAAAAAATACCTGAAAATTCTTTAGATAAAAGACATTCAGATAAAAGAAAGATCAGAGGTAAAGAAATAAAGATAACAGAGGAATCAATTTTTAACATTGAAGGAAAGGTTTATGAAGGTTGTAAAATGCTTGAAATCCCTTTATGGTGGTTAGAAAGATTAGTAAATAACAGGAAATGTCCTGCAAATATTAAAAAATATATAAATAGTTTAAAAAATGAAATTTAAAAAACCTACAGTTTTAAATAATGGTATGGGAGGTATTCTATATAATTTATTAGAGCCTAAAGAACCTCATAGAATTTATGGAATAAAAATTAAACAAGAAAATAAAGAGGCATACCTTTCAGGAGATTTAGATGTTATGCTAGAATTAAGTTCAGAGTTAGACAATAGAGCTGGATATGAACTTCCCGGTAAAATAGTAACCAAAGAATTTTTGCATCCTATAAATTCAGAAGATGAAATGAGATATTTAAAAATTAAAAACGGTAAATTTTGTAAAAAAAATGGTCAATATATTTGGTCTATAACAGAATATACACATGATATTAATGAAATAGACCAAATAATTGAAGAGGATGAATAATTATCTCACTTGTCCGGGTTCAAATTCACCTTGATCTAAGAAATTACTCCAACGATGAAGTTGTTTAAGAATTGGAAGTATTTTTTTCCAATCTTCTGCGGCTTTACTATTTCCTTTAAAAACACCTCTCTGATAGTATCTTTCAGTATCTATTTGGAATGGAAACTCTCCTGTAGCTAATAAAGCTTGTGTCAATCCTTTAAGTACAGGAGAAATAGCCATAGGGTCTTTAGTAAAATCTTCTAATGTAAATATCCCTGCTACCGGATCTAAAGTACCTTGTTCTTTAGCAATAGCACTTGATGTCCATGATAGCATGTTTAAAAACTTCTTTCTGTTTGGATCCTGTGTTCCTGACACTCCTTTTGCTGCTTGTTTAATTAGGTAGGAGAGTAAGAAAAATGATCCTACCATTAAAAGTTCTGCAGCATCCGTTTTTAAGTTTTTTTGTTGGTGTTCTGATAAACTCTTCCAACCGTTTTTTAATTTATCATACCAATGCCCTTCAAATTCCTTTAACATTTTACAATAAGATACAACAGATGTCCACGTACCTTCTATTTCTCCTAAAGTAGTATGTGTATACGCTTTATCAAACCTATCATTCCACGCTGTTTTAAAATAATTATGAAACTGAGATACCATTCTACCTAACAGGTAATTTTTTATAAGAGGTTTGTTTAACTCATCAAAGTTACCTTGTGTTCTTGTTTGTATATCTTTAGCTGTTATTATTATATTTTTTTGTTGTTCTAAGGTTTCTTTAGCATCTGGGATTAATTCACATACCCCTGTATTAGGATTCCATTGGTATGCATCATACATAGAGATGGAGTTACCATTTTTGTCTTTTATAGGATTATCGTTTTTATCCAATAGCACCTGATCTCTCATATACGCACTTTGCATAGTATATTGAGCCCAATGGATTGCAAACTCTTCTCCCATATAGAATCTACTTAACCATTTTTGAGATGCTTTACCTTGTGCTTTTAATTGAGCATCAACATCCAAACCAAAATGATGCATCATCCATTCCATTTTACTTTTAGCTTTAAATGGACCACTTTTTTTATCAAAGAGTTTTGTTTGCATCCCCGGTAAAAAATCTTTAAAAAACTCTGCTTGTGCTGCAGTATAATTTCTCCTTGTTACAAATCTTTCTGCTATATTTTGCCTAAAGTTAGATGCTTGATACAAAACAGCATTTTTAAAGTGTCCCAAATAGTTAAAACCCATAGCACCAAAAGAGGTGATGTTCATTATTCTATCGGCTATAACATCTATAGTACCTTTAGAATAAACGTCTCCATAAAACATTTTTACATAATCTTCAACCTTTTTAAGAGCATTAGTTTCATTTAATCTTTTAAACACTAACTGATCATCTGATCCCCCCCTTTTAAATACTTGACCAACATTACCTTTACTATAAAATTGTTTTACTTCTCCGGATTCATTTGTTATTTTCTGCCTAAGTATATCTCTTATAGCTAATACCTTTCCTTCTATTTGAGATAATTGATGGTATTTTTCTACACCTATACCAAAAGCTGTTAATAGCTTTATAGGATTGACTTCAAGATCTTTAGCATCATTTTTATGGTTTTCTACTTTAAGTTTATTTTCTAAATTACTTTTTTCTTTATAATAGTCTTGTAAAGATATTGCACCGGATTTTTTATTAGTCTCCAGATCTCTAAGTTCATTTTCTATGTCTTTAATTTTTTGAATGTTTCTTACATTAGCCATAAAAGGCACAGAAAGTTTTTGTGTAGGTATACCAAAAACATCGGTGTACTTTTCTATACCATCTGGTATAGCTGTAAACCATTCAGATAAGTTATGTCCTAACTGATCCAATACACCTTCTTTAGCAGCAGTTTTAAAAAACTTTTGGGGTAAGTTAATTAAACCTCCTTTATTAAACCAATCTTCACACTCAGGGCCTCCTTTTTTTACTAAATCCTGCATATGACCCATAAAAGAGTTATAAAATTTAAGTTTAGCTTTTCCCGCAGTACTATTATCATTTAGAAGTTTTTCATACTCCTTACTCTTCATACTTTCAACATCTTCAATCTCTTGAGTTGTTTTATTTAAAACTTTTCTATTTTCGTTTATTTTGATATATTTTTTATTTGGAAAGAAACCACCTCTTCTTATAACTTTTCCTGTAGGAACAAATTTTTTTAAAGTGGAGTCATATTTTTTCTGCATTTCCCAATACTTAGAGAATGTCTGATACTTATCTCTAAAATTTTGAGCTTTTTCTGCCCAAAATATATTCCATCTATCTAACTCAGATTTATTGGTTAAATTCTTTTCATTACCTCTTTCCCATTCTTTAAACTCAGTTTCAGCAGATTTTAATTTTCCTTTTCTTTCAACCCATTCCCCTTTTACAAACTTTAAAGCTGCTGCTCTTTCATTTATATATTCTTCAGATAAAGAATGATATTCACCATTTTCATGTATAGTTGGAAGTGTATTACCCTCTTCATCTAAACCTCCTCCTATTAATGTTTCAGGATTATAAAAAGCCCTTTGTTGTTTTTTTAACTCATATAAACGGTTATTAAATTCTGTTTGTGAAACCTCTTCCGTACTACCGTCTTTATTATACCAAGTTGTTTTTATATCACTCTTAGCATCTGGTATATACTGCAGTCTAACATGTTCAATAACTCCTTTATCATTTACTTTGTCTACATAAGTTAAATCATCTACAGAATCTTTTAACTTATAATATTGATCTCCTATCTTATTTAAAAACCTCTCTCTTGTACCATCTGTAGCTGTTTGAAAAAGAAAATCTGTAGCTTCTTTATCTGAGAGTTTTAATCCTGTTTCTTTTTCAAATGCCTCTCCTAAAATAGCAAAGTCATCAGATAGTTTATTTGCTCCTAAAGTAGCTTCTATGCGAGCCTTTTCAACTGTTAAAGAAAGTTGTCCTAAAATAGGAACGGCCATTTCCCTAATAGCATCTCCCATAAGAGAGGTTACAGTAATATCATCTTCAGGTTTCCAGAGAATATCTTTTATCTGTTGTTCAACGGTTTTTATAACATTACCGCTTTTATCTTTAATATCTTTTAAATTCCATTCTTTTGCTACATGTTGTTCAACATACTTCATAGCATAAAGCGTATAATTTTTTTCAAGGTTTTTTATACTATTTATAAGAGCATTATAAACACCTTGTTGGTTCGGACTTAATATATCTCTTAGTGTATTAGGAAGAGTTTGTAAATTAGCTTCTGCTAACTTTATGGTTTCTTGTAGAATTTGGTAGTAGTTATTATCTTTAAAATTACTCTCACTCTTTATGTAATCCTCATACCTGTTACTGAATTTTTGTATAACATGGATATATTTCATAATAGCCTCAATCTTTTTATTTTCATCCTGAAGCTCTAACATTTGTGCTCTTAATTCTTTAAATCCTACAGCCATATTTGCTGTTAGTTCCGGTAAATTTCTTGGATCATCAATTCTATCCAATAACTCTAACATAGGTTTTAAAATTTCATCTGCTGTAACATCTCTTGCTTTTATTTTATTTATATAGTTATCATAGTTTTCTTGAGACATAGAACCATTTAATAAAGCATCCTGCAACTGTTCTGGTGTAGGTTCATCAAAGATATTGAACTGAGGTCCTGGAGGAACCATGGCTCCTTGTGATAATAGTGTCCAACCTAATTGATCAAATTTTTTAGGTATAGAACCTGCATCAATAACATTTGTTATTTCATCGGGATCATTGGGATTTTCTTTCCAAATAATTCCATGAATAACCAAAGGATCTGGTCCTATAGCTATTTTAGGGTGATTGATTTGGATCATAGCTTGTTCATTGGTTAATTGAAGTGTGTGGGTTTCATTTTTAGTTAAAGCAGTGTCTGCAGGAAGCCATGATCCTGGTCCAACTCCATAAGATTTTTGATCTGCCTTAAAAGAATTTTTAGCGGTTTTTAAGTCTATTATATACTTTATAGAACCATTAGGGGCAAATACAATTAAATCCGCAGATGCTGCTAAATATCTTTGAGCTCCCGGTAATTCTAAAGGTATGATAGTTTGTACTGCTCCTATATCTTTAGTTCCATCTTCATATGTTTCTACATATGTATTGTATACATTTTGCAGAATTTCATATACATCTTTTTTAACTCCTGGTGAAAATATTTTTGAGGTATCTATTTCTTTATCAATTCTTTCCCATTCATAACCTGCTGCTATTGCTTGGAATATTTTATCAGCAGCTTTACCCCTTTCTCTTGCAATCTCTCCTCCGGGTAAATCCCCTTTATTACCTCCTATAGCAGTTGTATTGGATGTATATTTAATAGTATTTTCCTCATCTATATCTGCTCTCCTATACTCATGTTTTCCATCAGTTTCATCTAAGATCATTTGTTCATGAGGTTTCCTATGAATTTCTACATAGCTATTATACTGAGCCTTAGTATAAATACCTGCCTTATAACCCTCTTCAATTTGGTCATCTATTTCTTGCATTAAAGGAGACATCTGCAGAAAATACATACCATTCTTTTCAGCCTCTAAAATCTTAGCTTTGTTTAGTTTAGAAACATCTCCTTTTAAAATATTTTTTGCAGCTACATCATAGGGATTTTCTCCTTTTATAATAGCAGCAGTTTGTTGATTCCTTAAATTATCTGGTGCTATTATGAGAGGTATTTGTTTATTTTCATAATATTTAGCATCTTCCTCAATCTCCTTAATACCCTTATCTGTTAATGGAGTATCTTTAGTTCTGAACCTTGGTCCATCATTAGTTAATTTATTAAAATCACTAATAGAAGGTTCTTTTCCTTGAGTTATCCAATCTCCATATTCTTTTATAAACTCTTTAGTAAAAATAGTAGAATATTGAATATCTGCTTCATAATCAGAGTTAGTAAGAGAACGAATAGCACTCCATAACTCTGATTTAATATCTCTCCCTCCTAATGTAATATGTTTGCAACTCATAGTTTATTATTTTTATTAATTACTCTCATAGCTCTTTTCTGATCTACGCCAAATTCTCTACCGACTGCTCTATAGTTATTCAATTCACTATATCTAATCCTCATCTGCTCTTCTTGCTCTTTAGTTAGTTTAATATCTACTCTCTTATATAACTTACTATCATCTAAATATTTATCAGTTAAATATGTCCAACATTTTCTTCTCTTTATCTGAGCTATCCACTTTCTATTAACTCCTACCAATTTCTGTATATCCACTTCTTTCTTTCCTTCATTCAAATATTTTATAATATCTAATACTATTGTCTCAGTTAATATAGCTTTTGAATTCTTTTCTCCTATTTTTTCTTTTCCCTTTTCTGATAATAATCTTCTTCTTTCTACACTTCCTGGTTTATCTAATGCTCTATAAAAAGCATCTGACATATTCTTTATAGTCTCTGCAGTAGGAATCCATCCCTTTTTACCTTCTGATATTCTTTTACATGTTTCTGAAGTAATTACTCTGTTTTTTACATTATCAGATCTTCTTTTTCTCTGCTCATTAGTAAGATTAAGAGATTTCCCTTTTCTTGCCTCAGATTGTTTCTTGCGAGTCTCATCACTAACTATTCTTTTTACTCTCTCTTTTTTAAACTCATGTGGTGTATTTTCCCACTTTAACCCTTGTATTCCCTTTCCTCCTCTTGTTAAGTTTAAACCGTATTCTGGATTATCTCCATAAAAAGACTGAAAAAGATTTATATAATATATCTCAAGATTATGTATATCTTCTCGTGTACATTCTAACTCTTGTATAACCTCAAAAGTATGTGTGTCCCATCCATATTTCTTTATTGAATTATATATTCTTCTTTGTTGTTTACATAATGCTGCTTTATATCTTTTTTCTCTTGTTTTTATATTTTGTGTTTGCCCTATATAAAAAGCTTCTTTTGGATTAGTTATTTTGTATATAAAGTACTTTTTCATATTATTTAACAAGGACCTTCTCTAAAGTTAAGTTGTCTCATTAATTGTTCAGACTCTTTGCTTATTTCCTTTATTTGCAAAGATACAGCTTTTTTTGAATTATTCGAATTATCTACTGTTTCTCCATGACGCATACCATAAATTTTTCTACCGTCATGAGTTAAAAATTCATAGCGTTCTCCTGGATTAGTTTCTTCTTTTAAAAAGTGTTCCATGTCTATGGAATTATCATCAGGTGAACCTGCTTTTAGCCACGAATCTATGAGTTTTAAGACTGTAGAGTTGCTTATCATCAATGTATGGTCCGGTACAGTATTCACTATGTTTTTAAAGTTGTTAAGAATGCGATTCTTAAACCCATTAAAAGACTCACCGTTAGCTATAGGATCATTAGGATGATTCCTAATCATGTCTTCTACATATGCCTGAGATTCAGGAGTCTCTTTAGTTCCCTCTAAATCTCCTAAATCCATGGTATGCATATTTTCATGGATTTCTAATTCTCTTGCATTTTGTGTTTTATTTTTGAAAGTTTCTATAACTCCCTTTATCCACTTCCATAAACCATCCCAGAATTTTTGCCAAACAGTTTTTTCTTTTTGAGAATCCCATTGATTTATAATAGATTTAGCAATCATTTTACCTATAGCCTCATCCATTATTTTTTGTTCATTAACTATACCATCCTCATTTTGGTATAATGGACTGTCTTTATATTCTTGATAAACATCATTGAATATAGGTCTATTAACTATATCCTGTCTCATTTGAGCTAATAAGGGGGAGTTTTCCGGTAAATAAGCTACAAATAAGTGCCCTACCTCTTCCGGTAATGTATCTTTACCTGCTCTACCTTCTACTACAGATATAACACGGTTAATAATATCAGTAACTGCTACTGCATCATATACTTTATTATTGATAACTATTTGATCTGTATTTTTAATTTCTCCTTGAAGAGCGTTTATAAATTTAGAAAGTTGTTGGTTTAGTTGTTTATCTGCAGGAGTATTTATTTTATTAGATAAAAGAGCTTTAGCTTCTTCAACAGAAGGAACCTCATACCCATTTTTAGCAAATAAAATTCTTGCCATTGTATCTCCATATTCTTTTTCAAGAGTTTTCCATTGAGGAGTATTAGTTAAAGGACATGCTATACCAGCCATATAATTATTTTATAAACAGTTAATGATACTTTTTAAACTTTCTTGTTGTTCTTTTTTAGAATTCCAATTCATTTCTAATACTCCTTTAGTCACATCATTTATCTTATCTCTATATTGAACTGAATTTCTTGTTTTATCTTTTCTGTTTTTGAAAAGATTATTAAGTTCATCACTGGTATAAACACTATCTAATAATGCTTGAGAACGTTCTTTTATATTTTTTCCTTGAGTAATTGTAGCAATAGGTTTTTCTCCTGTATTATCAATTCCTATTTCTTTTAATCTTTCATTAAGATAGTTCCATATTTTTGGAGCAGCATTTTTCATATCAGAAATTTGTCCTTTTCCAAAAGGCATTTGTCCTGCAAACTTTAATCCATCATATTTACTCGATGACAATTTATCTTTAATATCTACTATTTCACTATCAATTATTTTTTTATACTCATTGAATTTAGAATCATTCCATTGTGTTCTTTTATCATCTACCATAGTTGTTATAGGCATAGCATTATCTAATCCTCTAATGACTGCTTGTGTCATAGTTGGATAATTACCTTGTCCATACTTTTTAGTATATTCCCCATCTTCTATTTTATTAGATCCTGATGTTCTTTTTGCATTATCAGTAAATAGATATAAATGCTTACTATCATTTTTTACAGATTGTCTTGAAAAGTTTTCAGTTAAAGGTATAACTTGTTTATTTCCTTGAGTAGTTGTAGGTTGCGAAGGTACAACTTCTTTTGCTTTTATTATATTATCTAATTTAGCTAAGTCTCCTAAAAGTTGTGTTGGTAATAACTGAACGTTTCTGCTGGATGCATCAGTAACTGAAGTAATAACCCCGTTTTCTATATTTGGAGTATAAAGTTCTCCTTTTGTACCTACTAACTTACCTTCTGGAGTAACTATTTTTTCAACAGATGCTGTTTTATCATCCCCAAGTTTAATAGAAATTATTTTTTTTGTATACCCTTTATTTTTCATATTTTCTCTGGAAGCGTCTTTAACCACACTTTTATCAAGTCTGTTTTTATACTTCTGTTCCATTTCAGAAAGCTTATATACAGGTACAGGACCTATAGCAGATGCTGCAGGGAATTGGTTTTTAGAACCTGTCCATTCAGTTTCTACATATTTAGCCTTTAACCCGGTAGGAACAAATTCTCCTTTAGCCAAAAAAGAATCAGTTAAAACAGGTTTCCATTTTCCTTCTTCCTCATTTTTTTGATAAACTTCTTTTAAAGTATATAATCTATTACCTTGTTGAAAAGCCATTGGAAAAGATAAAGAACCATCATTCATTGTAAATCCAGCTTCAGAAAGCTTTTCTTTATTATCTTTTAACTTCTGTTTTTCTACTTCTGAAAATCCTCCTATTTTTTTATCTGTAGTGTTATTATTATTAGCTCTTATGTCTCCAAAAGCATTTACAACTATTGAGTTCCCCTCACCCTGTAATTTTTGCTTAACTATGAGCTTCCTTGTAGAATCACTATATGGGACATTTAGGATAAGTTTTTTATTGGCAATGTGTGTTGTGTATCCTTTTAAAAATTCAGTTAAAAGAGATTGCTCATTCACTCCTTTACCAAATAAACTTTCATAAGAACTATTACTTTTCATTGCTTCATTTGTAGTTCCTATTTTATTCATTATATCTTTAAAGATGAAAGGGGGAAGCATTTTTATGAATGACCCATTCTTAAATTGTCCACCATCTTTTACAAGAAGATAGTTAAACATATCATTTGCAAGATCATGTGTGTATACTCCATATCTCTTATAAGCATCTTGGTATAAATCTACAAAAGATGCTATTAACTTATTTTGTTGTATATCAGATAATTTAGCCCATGTATTAGCCTCTACAACATGAAGGTATCCTGTTTTATCACTAGGTTCTGATGTAACTAAATAGTATTCAAGAAGGTAATTGGTGACTCCTTTTTTTGTAGCATTTTTTAAAGCATCTTTTACTTTTTGAATTTTATTCACAATGTTATCATCACTTTCTCCATAAATGAGATTCTGATTTAAAGAATTGTTTTGTTGATATAAAGGATTACCTGGGGTCTCCAATGCGTTCTTTAAAGCTCTTATAGACAAGTAGGATATAAGATCATACTTGAGATCCCTTTTAAACTTAGGGAGCTCTATAGGGGATACAGGAGGAACAAGACTTTTCATAGCTCCATCAGTCATGTTTTTAAAGAGTTCAGTTCTTTCTATAAACATAGATGGCATACAGGAGTCTATTTGTTTTACAGCATTTAATATATCAGCCATAAAACTATGGTTCTTTGTAAGAGCATCCCTTATATCTATACAGGTAGGAAGTTTTTCAAATTCTTTACCCTCTATTTTCTCTATCTTACCATTTTCTATTTTAATCCCTAAATCCTTTAAGTCTGATAGTATGGTATCAAAATCCTCCATGGTCCCCTTAATACCCTGGTTTAATCTTAAAACTTTTGCTACTTTAAAATAAGTTTCTGATTGTTTTTCCATTTTTTGAATATCCTGAAGAATAGCAAGTTCTTTAGATTCATCAATACCATCTTCTTTTATATTGTCTATCAAATCCTGGGTTGTCAATTCTTTAGCTATTACCTTTGCATCTGTTAACTCTTTTATTCTACTTTTTAAATAAGTAGTAGCAGACAATGACTCTCCTTCTGTTGACAATATACCACTTGTTTTTAATTTGGTATATTGTAACATAGATGGTTGAATCATATACAAGTAAGCGGTTTTCTCCGGCATACCTGTAGCTAATAAATAAGCAGCAAACCCTGTAGCAGTTTTACCTAAGTTTAATTTATTAGCATTCCTTTCTTTAGCATTATCTGTCATCGTATTGGTTAAACATGCAAGAGCTGCAAAAATCCGGGTCTTAGGATCATTCTTATAACTTTGAGTTTCTTTATCCCAAGCATAAACATTATTGAAAGAATTGAAAGAGTGTCCATCAATAGTAATAGCACTGTTTCTTAAATCAACTTTCATGTGATTTAAAAAAGAGTATACAATGTTTGCAGTAGCTACAGAACCTATAGAATCAGCTCCCATCATAGTAGCTGCTCTATCATTAACCATACCTAAAAAGGAATTTACATCTGCATTTTTTTCTGTAAGCATATTATATACAAACTGTCCATATGTACCATCTTTATCTTTAAACTCCTCAAAGTCCTTGACTAAATCATCTACTACATCTATAAGAGGTTGTGTAGTTGTAGGGGTATTTGCATTTTTAACAGTTTCCTTATTATTCAACATAGCAATTTTAGCTGCAAGTATATTGTTATTAAGGACACCGTTGTTTAATTTTACACCACCTGCTTTAATAAACTCCTCTATATTGGATGGGAGTTTTAAATCCTTTAAAACATTTTTTATACGTGCATCCTTGTCAAAGTTATCTGTAAGAGCCTGTATAACTCCATCAGTTGTGTAGAGTTTATCTCTATAATACAAACTTTTTACATCTTTATTGTTATTTAACAAATAGTGTACATATTCATTAAACTGTCCTTGTTCTGTTTTTGCATAACCGTATTGAATTCTTTCGCCTCCTGAATTTACATAAGTATCAGGTACAGACACATAATCCTTATCAATATCATTATCTGCACCAGTTCTTTCATAATACTCTCTTGCAGCCATTATTACAGATCCCATTTCTACAGGTAGTTGATCTACAAACTCAAAAGATGTTGCTGAGTTTTTATCTACATAAGGAATACGGGTACCAAAACCAAAGCGATCTTCATCTGTGAAACCATTTATAGCCTGTTCTTTAAAATGCGCAGGTATAAGAGCTTCTGTGAAATATCCTATAGGTTCATTATTTTTAAATTTTAAGTAGTTGTCTCTTAAATCATCCAGTATATATACCGGACCTTTTTTTAAGGCTTTTTCTAACCCGTCAAACCTTCTTTCGTCCTTGTTGTTGTATTTTTTTAATTGATTGTATTTTTTAGGAGATTTTTCAAATTCTCTTTGAGTCACAACTACCCATTCTTTTGGTTGTCCTAAAAGCTTTTGATCTTCCCCATATTTATCTATATCTGCTTGAGTCCAAATACTTTTGACTTCTTTAACTTGTAAACCAGCTCCATGTGCAGGAGATACAAGAGCCATAGAATGTCCTGGAACTGTTTCTCTTAGAACTCCTTTAGAAAAATAGGAAAAGAAGATACTTTCAATCTTGGGAAGTATAGAAGGAAAATTGATATTATACTTAGGTTGACCGTTTTTATCTAACTCCATAAACTCTAACATTTGGGAGTTTGCTCCTGTAGCCTCTAGATTTTCTTTTGCAGATGTTAAGAATTTTGCTAATTCAGGAGTCACTTTACCCGCATCAATGGAATCCTTTATATTTTTAGTCACATCCTCTATTTTAAATAAACCGTCTCTTGCAGTAGTGAAGTTATTAGAAATTCTTTGAGCTATATTATCCATATAGATTTTTAGAACTTCTTCTATAGGAACCATTTTACCTTTATACATTGTAAGAGTATCCAGGTTTTGTTCTGCAGGTAATTGCAACTTGGGTTGTGAAGGATCTGTGATCTCTACTTTATTAGAAGGGTTTTGTAATTGCTCTTTAAAAAACTTAGTTTGTAGTTTTTCAAAATGATGATCTTCTACATTTTTAAATCCTTTAGAAGTGTCATACACATTTCGGGTCAACATCTTAGACGATGATGTAGGATGTGCAATAGCTACAGTTTCTTTTCTATCTTCAAAGTTTTCTAGGGCTACTCTTAAATCATGTAAAGCTTCTTTACCGGGTCTTGCTTTCCAAAATCCATCACTATCTCTATAAGACGTAAAACTTTTAAATAAAGGAGTAATAGAAAATTTAAGGTAAACTTGTCCGTCATTATGAACCATCTTTAAGGAGTTAAATGCTCCATTATCTTTTAATCCCCCTGATTCAAAAAACTCTTCTGGGGTTACTTTCTGTCCATTTATTAACTTTTGTAAAATAGCCGCTTGGGTTGTATTTAAAGTACCTTTACCATAAAGCATATACAAATACCCTTTAGCTGTACAAAGTCCATGACCATCATCTACTTCAAGAGTATAATCAGGAGTTAACTTTTTATTAACTGTTTCATCTGTATAAGTTAAATGGTAGTACTCTTTTAAAGCTTTTTCTACACCTACGTTTTTATCAGCAATCACCCCTTCCATAGATGGTCCTGTAGCCATTGTACCGGATTCTCTTTTAACTATATATGTACTATTTTTATATAGCTTTGATTCATCACCATGCAGGAGATTATTTATAAGAGAGGTGTTTAAGAAAGCGTTTATATATACCTGTGCTACATTTTGTTTAAAATTTCCCTTAGATAAAAATAATTTACCGTCCTCTTTTTCTCCTAAACCGTTAAACAAATAACCTGGAACTAGTCCTTGATTTTCTAACCTACCTGCAGATACATAGTCTCCATCATCTTCGATGATCATGCCCTCTTTGACCATTTTATTGATCATTTGTTGGACTTGTCCTTTATCTCCAAGTAAGTACTTATTTAATTGTTTTTCAATTTTTTCTTTTAAAGAACTGAGATTCCCGTCTTCTTTTTTAGCTTCTGTCTCTATATCTTTCTTTAACTCTGAACCAACCCAATCTTCAGTCACAAAGAGTTTAAGCCCTTTCATTTTACCTGTATTCCAGTCTTCTATTTTATTATGCCCTGAAAGAGGTTTATTGTCAGATGTCATATTATGTACATCCCTGATTCTATTAAACTCCTCTTCTATTCTGTTATAAAGTATAGAAAGGGCATTTTCTGTTAAGGTAATTTTGCCCTCTGCATTTTTTAAAACACTATGAATAACCGGAAGTTTGATAATAGAAAACATACTTTTTTCAGCAGGTACACGAATAGGTACTAATACCCTATAGAAAGATGAATCCTTGCTCTTAAATACCTGGCAGTCATTTTGTCCTATAATATTATAAAAAGAAAACAAAGATGATATAAAATCTTTATCATTAAAGTCAGTGTAGGTTAAACCTTCTTTAGATTTATCCATCCTAACTTTTTTGTCACTTAATTTATAGCCACCTTCTACAACTTTACCAGTTTCAGGATCTACATAAGTATCTACCCATTCATTCTGTATCTCTTCTTCATCATCTCCAGTCTCTTTTTCAAGCCTCATGCCATCTATAAATTCTACAGATAACATGCCTTTATTCATTAGATACTTAAAGTTATCATTTTTTAGGAGAGGGTTGTTTTCTACTTCTTTTTGAAAGTCCGTTGATAACCCCTTTAACCATTCTGTATATCCTTTATTCATATCCCCTATTTGTACAGCAGAATAGAAAGGAAGTACATAGTTTGTTACGTTTTCTCCTGCAGCATTAGTGTGGGACATGAGATTTATACCCTCATCAAATATCATATTACCGTCTGCCCAAAACTTTAATGTTTGGTAAGATGTTTTAGCCCCTTTTTCGTCTTTAGAGAATATGTTTTTATCATCAGAGTTTAATTGACCAATAAGGTTTTCTAATGGACCCGGTTGTATCTCAGTTACAAGAGGATAAGAACTTACCCAGTCTTTTTGTTCTTTAGTTAGTGTTTGGGGTTGATCGTCGGGTTTTACTTTACTTTTTAAAATAGAATATTTTATATAATCCGGGTGTAATGAAATGCCTAAATAGTTTTCTAATGCGTTAGATATCTCTTTTGACTTTTCATTTATTGTATGATCTGTTACTGTAGTATCTTTATAGTCTATAAGATTTTTTAGAATCCTTAAACTATTTGTAGCTGTTTTTAATTTTTCTTGGGTAGGATTGGCAATGAAATTATTATAGAAAGTTTGCGTAAAGTTATTCTGCCAATTACTGATTTGATAATAAGAAGCATCTTTAACATTAGCATCACTTACAGTAAATTTATCCCCAATAATTCCTATATACTTAGTATTAACAAAGTATTGGTTAAATGCCTTTACAACCTGTTGTAAGAGATTTGCGTTCTTTGTAGCTATAATATTACCGCAACTATCTTTTACATTTTTAGGGTCAATACCCGCATTTTCAAAAAGGAAGTTTATAAACTGCTTAGTTTCAGGGTTATTATCATTCTGTATGAAGTTAATGATTTTATCTAAAATAACTTTACTATCAGAGGTATTAGATAAACATTTAAGCATCCCATTATACACTTTATTTGCATCTACAGCCATTACCATAGGTTGACCATTAGAAAAACTGTGATTAAAAAACTCATCACGTTTTCCTTTTTCTTCTAAGGTATAGGTAGTAGTTCCTATAAATTGTCTCATCAACGTAGGAAGTGCTCCAAATCCTCCTATAGTGAATGCAGATTCTCTTTCAAGTTTATTAGTGTTTAAAATGCCGTCTTCTAGTTCATCTGCTTCTGCTTTATCTGCATCAAGTTTTTGTTTTAATCCAAAAATTTTAAGATATTCATCTACAGACTCTTTAAGATATTTTCTGGATAAATTAGGAGTCTTGCCGTCTTTTTCATATTTGTTAAAAAGATATGCTCTATCAAATAACTTTTCTCTCCATCTTCTTTTTTCCTCCGGATCTTTAAAGTTACTATCTGCTAATTTCTTATATGCATCCATTCTATCTTTATTAGAAAGATCAAATGTTTCAGCATACATATCCAGTATATTATCTAGTATAGTGTTTTTATCATACTTTTTAGTTCGTTGATAAATTGGGTCACTATTTAATTGTTTTAAGAATAATGCAGCTATAGATGAAGATAAGTTATTAGCATCTTGTTGGGGAAGATATCTGTTAATGATAGTTCCATTTATTTCTTGTGTGCCTACAGGAATACTCTTTAATGCAGGTTGATTAATAGCAATCCCCTTCTGACCTGTAAACATGTTTTCCTGTAAACGGGCATTTCTGAATTTTCCCCTATTTATCTCATAAAAGAGTCCCTCTATTTTATTCCCTGAGAGTTTAGCCCACAACTCTTTAAAGAAATCTACTATTTTTCTAAAAAAGCTTTTGACAACATGGGATGTGTCTGTCTTATGATTTTGTTTCCATGCTTCAAACTTATCTGCAAGATATTCTTCATAGAATCTTGCTTTAATTTCATGTTCAGCATAGTTATAACCTTTTTCTCTAAAAGCTTGTAATTTTTCAGGAGTGGCAAAATTCTCTTTAGCTGCTATAGATAAAAGTTGATCTATTTGTTGTTGGTTTAATAAAAGTCTGAAAACTCCATGAAAAGCTTCATGGTATTTAAAAGGAGTATTTTTATAAACTGACATTTTACCTTTTTGGTTTATGCCTTCCATGTAACTATAAAAAGTACCTACAGTTACATTATTGTCCAACAGGTTTTTTATAAAAACACCTCTATCTTCTACAGATAGAATATCTGTAGGTAAATTCTGTTCACACCATTTATTAAACTCTTCAATATTATCTATAGAAACTAAATCAAAGTGTTCTTCTTTACCTATTCTTTTTTCTACAAAACTTTTTCTGTTATCTCCATGTTCCTCAAATGCCTGAGACCAATCAACTGTTTCTACAGGTGTAGATGGAGTAGTAGTTTCATTTTCCAGTACCTGTTGTTTAGTAAGCTTTTCATTTATTTGAGCCTCTGATATTATAGGAGTTCCTGCAGTAATACTGTTTATTTCTGTTTGTAAATCTACTACAGGAGTACCATCTTCTCTGAACCATTGCCCTTCTTTTTGATAATAATCGTTATTTATAAGTAGTTTACTATTAGCTAAAGTTAATTCAAATGCGGATTTTTGAGTTTTATAATCTATGAATAAGGGTAAAAAATCTTTTGATATTATTCTGTATAGATGATCGTTATTTTCTGCTAATGCTAATTTGTTATTATTTGCCGCTTCATAACTTTGCATATCCTGTTTCTCAAGCCAATCATTGTACTCTTTTTCATTTATAACTTTAAAGATATTTCCCATCATATCAGAAGAAAGTTCTTTTTCATTAATGATCTTATTTTTTAATGCTTCAAGAGCTTTATCTGAGTAGACAGGTTTTGCAATAACCTTAGGCATTGCATCATTTATAATCTTTTCATAGTCTCCTTTAAAGTGCCACAGAACATCTACTTTATCTACGATATTGTTATTAGCAACAGCATAGTTAGTTTTCATGTTCATTATAGAGTTGATATCATCTTCAAACACTTGGTTTCTAAAATCATCTTCAGATACTTTTAAAGGAGCTAATGCTTTATGTTTTAGTTCACCGGAACTGTCTCTTTCATGTAGAGTTCTGTTTATACTATCAACAAAATCCTTTACAGAAGAGAAAGAAGGTTTTTCCATTGTTAAATGGAATTCTTGCCTTTCTTCTTTTTCTCCTATAGTTTGAGATATGTGAAGTGTCATTCCCCATTCTCCTGTCTCTTTTTTAAGTTTGTTACCTTCCTGATATTGAGAGAGTGCCGGAACTATTTTCCATTTTTGGTTTTCATCTATTACTCCTTTAGTGTGGTATGGATTGGTTACTATAAAGATATCCTTTAGATAATTATTCACAGCTTCACTTCCTCCTGGTACATCATTAAGGTATTTTACCAAATCACCATCATGAGTAGCTATAAGTTTATCTATAGCTGATAACCTTTGAGATACTTCTTGTATAGACATTTCAAAAGGACTCAACTCAATCCAATGTATTTCTCCTGTAGATAATTGATGTAAAAGCGAATATGTCCCAGGATAGTCACCTCTGTATTGTTTTGTAGACTGATATATAGGAGAATCTTCTAAAGATGTTGCTTCTGGATCAGCCCAAAGAATAAAAGGCTTTTTATCTGCATCTATTTTATTGTTAACAATAATAGCAGGGAACTCCTGACCATTTAAAGTTATTGTAGGTGCTCCTACTGTTTTTGCATAGTTAGAATTAGATACAGGTATTTCTGATAAGGGACTATATGGATAAGTTTCATTTTTAAGAGCATTATCTCCTCCATAACGCATATAAGAAACAATATCAAATCCTAAGAGATCTGTCACTTGTGTTCCTTTTAATTGATCCCTATCTTTCATTTTTGAAAGAACAATATCTAAAGCAGCAGATTTTTTAATATCATTCTTAAAAGAGTTATATATATCTGTTGTAGTGACTGAACTTTCTTTATCATAAAATTCTGCAGGGGGATTAAAAAACTCATAGAAAAGCTTTTTACCATCAGCTCTCTCAATCAATTGTAATGGTGTAATCCACTGACCATTTACATTAAACTCATAGTATGCTGCATTAGGTCTAAGGTAAACAGGTTCTATTTTATTTCCTACCTTTATATTTAATTGATAAACTAAAGGAGCCTTTCTCATCCTGATATTAGGATTTTCAAAAAGATTTTCAGTGTAACTATTTTCTCCTTTATACTCTTTATTTTGTAAAGCAGTTAATTCTAACGTAGCATCATCACCTATAAGTTGTACCCCATTATTTAAAATAAAGTTAGTAAATCTTAATGCAGCATCAGCTTCAGATTCATTTTTATTTTTACTTAGTTGTATACCAAAAATGTCATTAAAATTTATTTTATGTGAATCAAGAGTCTTTTCTCCATTTTCATTTTCAATAACAGTAACAGTAGGATTATCACGTGTCTTTTCTACATTTTCTATAGGGTTTGTAGGGGGTTTTAATTCTGACAAAGAATCAGAGTAATCTGCATTAAGTGTTTTAATACTTGCATTAATTTTATTATTTTTACCTTTTTGTTTAAGCTCTACCCTTCCTTCATCATTAGCTCCTGTTTGTATAAGAAAAGCCTCTCCTTGTTTATTATAAATAGTCTGTCCCTTTTGAAAGTCAGTACCTTCTATTTTTTCAAACTTTCCTCCAGGTTTAGACTCATTTTCTACATATGCTCTTAGAGCATCATTATATTCCCTTTTGGTTTTAAAAGATCTTGTTCCTATAGGATTAGGTAATGATAGCTTATAATAACCATTGATGGCTTTGGGAGGTTCATATAACCCATTTAATTTAGGATCCCATAACTCCACATCATCTTCCAGTAATTGTTTAACTTGTTCCTCTAATTCTGCTTTGATTTTAGCCTCTTCTTCTTTTTGAAGTTGTTCTTTTTCTGAATCAGTTCCATTAGGATACGCTTCTACATTTTCTTTTAGTTGTTCAAGTTTTTCCTGAGCCTCTTTGATTGCATTCTTTATTTCAGGAGTTAAATCATCTTTAGCTTCTTGAGATAAAGGAGTTCCAGAAAGGGCATTTGATACTACTTCTTTTGCAGTATTATCTACTCTCTTTTCTTTAACTTTCTGTTTTTGTTCTTGAGTTTTTTTAGTTTCTGTAGTTTCAGTTTTATTTGAAGATACATCTACTTTTTTTTCTTTCAATGCCTCTTTTATAGTACTAATATATTCGAGAGTATCTATATGTAATGCTATATTCTCCCTAGCTTCTTTTGTTTGAACAAGCCTTTGATGTTTTTCATTTAAAATTTGTAGGTAGGATTGAGCATCTTTTAAATCCTGGGAATAGTTTTCAAATTTTTCTATGAGTTGCTGTTGCTGTATTTCTAATGACCTTTTAGGATACCCCCCATCCTCATCTGTAAAATTAACTATATTAAAAATATCATTGATAGCTTTTTCAGTAACATCCACAACTTTTTGAAAATGCTCTATCCGGGAGTTCAACTCATCTATTTGATCTTGTGTTTCCTGTATAGCATATTCTATTTTATACCCCTGATATTTTTGAGTTAATTCATTAGGCTGCTCTTTAGTGATACTTTCCTCAATGTCCTTTATGTTATGTAAAGATTCAAAAGGTTTACTTGTTCTTTCTAACTCTTCTATAGCTCTTGAATACCTTTCTTTTAAAGTTGAAAGAGATTCTAAACTTAGAGATATATCTTGACTTTGTTCTTTAAGTCTATCTACAGTATTTTTAAGGTATTTTACTTTACCTCTTAAAGACTGTTCAAGTTTTCTAAACTCTTTTCTGTTTTTAGGAGTATCTAAATTTTCTTTTAGAAGACTTTGAGCTACCTTCAAATCTTCTTCTATAGAAGGTAATTTTGCTTCAGTTTCTACTATAAGTTTTTCTATTTCCTCTTTAGATGCTTCTACTCTTTTTATATCACTTTCAACAGTATTTAGAAGAGAGGACAATTTCATTTTTTGAAGATTGGATAATTCCCTATCCTTTTTATCTTGAATGTCTTTAGCTTCTTGTTCTTTTTCACTTTTGTCTTTCTGATAGTTTGCATAACTTTCTAAAAGTTGTTTTTCTCTTACATACCTGTCAAACATAGCATAACTCATACCATCAAATATCCTATCATGGAGACTTTGAAATCCTTTAGGATCAGTAATAACGTTTAAAGCTTTTACATAGTCACCATAGTCTTTACTTAAATTGATATGTTCAGATAGTAAAGATAGAGATTTATCAAACTCTTCTTTAGATATAGGAGTAGCTGTTTGACCTACTTCATCATTTAATCCGTCTATATATCCTTTATGTGCATTTTGGAGATTTTCTAAATTAGCAGTTCTATTTGGTAAACCCGCTCTTAATACCTTTAGAGTTTCTTTGTCTTCATCCGAATGTTTTTGATGAGACTCTTCTACATTATAAGCAGTTTGCCATTGTTGCAGACTTTCTAATTGTTTCTCAAAAGCCTCTCTTTGTATTTTAGTATCTTCTAATTCTTTTTGCCCTTCTATGGGTTTAAGGATTTGAAGTTGCTTTTTGATATTTAGAATTTCTTTAGCTGTAGCTTTTTTATCTCCTAAAGTGTTAAGTATCCTGGAACCGTGTTTTGATATAGACACACCTACCTCTTTAGGGTCAATAAACTGTCCCTCAATAGCCATTTTTCTTTCTAAAGCTTTTTTTGATTGGTAGTCTAAAGTGGCAATACATTCAATAGCCTCATCTAGTGCCCTTTTTTGCATTTGAGCATTGTAGTATTTATTGTCTGCTACATTCTTATTAAAAATATCTTCTACTTTTATTTGTTTTTGTTGAAGTTCATTAAACCTTTGTTCGTTTTTAACTTTATCCTCATCAGATAGTTTTAAATGGTCTTCTCCGGTTTTAACATCTGAATATTCATTTAATAAATCCTGATGTGCTTTTGCCCTTCTTTCTTCAGCCGTTTGTAATTCTTTTGATGCCCTACCTTCATAGTATTCAGGAGTTATAAGATCTGAAAATTTATTTTTTAGTGCATTCCACCTATTATAGTATTCAGTAACTCCTTGAATGATGTTATCAACAACTACTTTAGGTTGTGGATACTTAGTAACATCATCCCCCATATCAGTGGGTTTCATATTTGGACACGCTTCATAAAACTCTTTTGCATCCATATTTCCCATATTTTTCATTGTATATAGGAATGAATCAAACTCTCCATTTTTTATAAATGTAGAAACTGTTTTAGCAAATAGATCATTTTTAGCGTTATGATAAGCATATTTATTTCCCTGTGATGCTGCATCAGCCATATTATTAGTAGCTAACCCTGTACTCTTTATAGCATCTATATGTGTTTTTAAAACATTTTTAGGATCTTTATAAAAAGTGTTCATGAGTTTTAAGTTCTCATTTACAATAGCTTTTCTATTTTCAGATGCTTCTTTATATGCAGGAGAGACGTTAGTCATCACTTTCTCTCTTACACCAGACAATAGAGTATGTATAGGAGTCATAAATAAACCTCCTGTAGC
>Ga0214175_1000123_pt1 | contig 28065 bp, 19 predicted proteins | sample TroBogEpilimnion_17_FD_153013 | JGI IMG/M metagenome (GOLD analysis project Ga0214175, IMG submission 153013) | Freshwater microbial communities from Trout Bog Lake, WI - 09AUG2007 epilimnion | ecosystem: Environmental > Aquatic > Freshwater > Lake > Epilimnion/Euphotic zone | place: Trout Bog...
CCGAGCCAGAAAAAGCACACGCCTATATTGATCAGAATCCAGGACCAATCGTCATTAAAGCCGATGGACTTGCTGCAGGTAAAGGGGTTGTCGTTGCCACGCATTCTGCTGAAGCAAAACTAGCAGCGACAGAACTCCTCAGCTTAAATGCAGGATCAAAGGAATCAAAGTCATCTATTTTAATTGAAGAATGTCTTACCGGTGAAGAAACCTCACTCCTCGTGATCGTTTCCGGCACTGAGTACATCATTTTACCTACGGCCCAAGATCACAAACGAATCGGTGAAAATGACACGGGGCCAAACACAGGGGGTATGGGAGCTTATTCACCCGCCTCCATTGTCAGTCAGGAGTTACTCAAAGTAATTGATGAAACCATTGTTGCTCCATCCGTAAAAGCGATTGCTCATGAAGGAATCGATTTTCGTGGCACCTTATTTATTGGGATCATGCTCACCCCGGATGGGCCAAAGGTACTTGAGTACAATACGCGCTTCGGAGACCCAGAGACACAAGTTGTCTTACCACGCTTAAAGACAGATCTACTCGCACTTCTTTTTGCAGCAGCAACAAAAACACTCGGGAATATCACCTTAGAAGTCATTTCAGACGTAGCACTCTGTGTTGTGATTGCTGCTAAAGGATACCCCGGAGCCTATGCAAAAGGAGAAGTCATTACGCTACTTCCTTTAGAGGCACTTCCACCGAAGTCCTATATTCTGCATGCTGGAACTGCGAAAAATAAGTCAGATGAAATCGTTTCTAACGGAGGACGTGTCCTAGGAATCGTAGCGTTAGCCCCTACCTTAAAAGATGCTGCAAGCAAAGCCTATTGGACCTGTGACGCGATTACCTATTCGTCTAAAGTTTTCCGCCGAGACATTGGGGCAAGACAACTTAGACGCGAATAACAACATTTTTTGTGAAACTTCCTTTCTTGTTTAGTTTATTACTTAGTTTCATTACGCCGCTCTTGGGAACGCCTGTTGAGCATGTGCTCAATCCTCACCTCACCTACTTACGACTTCACTTACTTCCTTCTGATTTACCCAGTGAGAAAGCTGCCGTAAACAAAGCCTGCATTTTAGATTTAAGAAATTTAAAAGCGTCCGACGAAGATTCGGACAAGGTATACAGCTGGGTGAGAAGTCATGCTTCATCGAAAACACCCGTTGTTATTTTAGAAAACGAAGAAACGAGTTTTAATCTCGTCATCCCTTATAAGCCTTCAAACTTACAAGCCCTCGGAGTAATCACCATCGGACCTAAGGTATCCCGTATCCCCGCAGAAATCCAAGTCGCGGTAAGTTCCGTAGATGACCATAAAGCCTATGACGCCTTTGAATCGGGTACACGCTTAGAAGCCTTGATCGCACCTCCCTTAGATAAAGTACGAGACGATGAGGAACGCTTAAGTAAAGAGCATACCCTTGATCCCAAGGATGAGACTTTAGCGGAACCCAAAGAAAAAACACCGACCGGGACCTCCGATTTACTCCTGATCCGTGCGTATGGAACGATTGAAGGACTCTTTGCACTTAAGCGTCTTAACTAGCGTACTTTTTTAAAAAGCGTTTTTGCCTTTTGTAAAAAAGCTCCTTAAGTAATTGCTACTCTTAGTCATGCCTACCTCAGGTCATGTTTTAATCGTTTGTACAGGCAACATCTGCCGAAGCCCTATGGGCGAGGCCTTGGTGCGGCATGCCCTGCAAGCAGAAGATGAACCGCTTAAATCCCTTAAAGTCATATCAGCCGGTGTAGCAGCACGCGGTGGGGAAAAAGCAACCAATCATTCCGTCACAGCCTTAAAAAAAGCAGGTCTTGATATATCAAACCATGTCAGTCGTCCCTTGACGGAGAAGCTCATTAAAGACGCCTTAGCCATCATTTGCATGACCGAGTCACACATGGCCATGGTCAATATCATGGCCGAGCCTCAGCCTAAGCATATCATCCTCTTTCGCCAGTTTGCCAAAGACGGGAATACCGAGATACCAGACCCTTACGGCTGCCCACTTAACCATTACGAAGCTTGCCGTGACGAAATGGTCGAGGCCTTACCCTCCCTCGTTGAATATCTTAAAGGACTAATTAAAAAGTCTTAAGAGTGAGGAATTTTTAAGCTGTAACCTAAAGCAGGCTTGCGGGCTTTTTAAGCAGAGGTAATTCTAGATGACTTACGATGCTAAATTCCGCTCCTTTATCCACGCTAGATCCTGAGATTCATGCCGTCATTGCTGCTGAATTAAAACGCCAGCAAGGCCATATCGAATTAATCGCTTCGGAAAATTTCACCTACCCAGCGGTTCTCGAAGCTCAAGGAAGTATTCTCACAAACAAATACGCTGAAGGCTATCCAGCAAAGCGCTGGTACGGCGGATGTGAACAAGTAGATAAAATTGAAACCCTAGCGATTGAGCGTGCAAAGAAACTCTTCGGTGCAGAACACGCAAACGTACAACCGCACTCGGGCTCACAAGCAAACTTTGCTGTCTACATGAGTGTGCTTGTTCCTGGGGACAAAATTCTTGCGATGAATTTAAGCCACGGTGGACATTTAACCCATGGCAACCCTGCTAATTTCTCGGGTAAACTTTACCAAGTAGTCGCTTACGGTGTACGTGAAGATAATCACTTGATTGATTATGATGAACTCGCTGCAACCGCGATGCGTGAAAAACCAAAAATGATCACGGTTGGTGCTAGCGCTTATTCACGGATCATTGATTTTAAACGGATGGGTGAAATCGCTAAAGCCTGTGGAGCATATCTGTTTGCAGACATCGCTCACATTGCAGGACTTGTTGCAACAGGTCACCACCCCTCTCCTGTTCCTTACGCTGACTTTGTTACGACAACCACCCACAAGACACTGCGTGGACCTCGCGGTGGATTAATTCTCTGCAAACAGGAGCATGCTAAAGCGATTGATTCCGCTGTATTCCCTGGCAGTCAGGGCGGACCCCTCATGCATGTGATCGCAGCTAAAGCTGTCTGCTTTGGTGAATGCTTAAAACCAGAATTTAAAGCCTACTCAGAACAGGTCATTAAGAATTCAAAAGCACTCGCTTCTGCCATGATTAGCCGCGGCTACAAGATTGTCGCTGGTGGCACTGATAATCACTTATTCTCGGTTGATTTAAGAGGAAACCTTCCTGAACTCACCGCTAAGAAAGCACAAGAAACACTCGATCTTGCTCATATCACAACGAACAAGAATACCGTACCCTTTGAAACCCGCTCTCCATTCCAAGCTTCAGGCATTCGTCTTGGTACACCTGCCATGACAAGTCGCGGCTTAAAGGAAAAAGAAATGGAAGAGATCGCTTCTTGTATTGATCTCGTACTCAAAGCGATTGGTACACCAAGTGAAGCGAGTGCTATCGAAGAAGCAGGTAAAAGAGCCCATGCACTGATGGCTCGCTTCCCGCTTCCTTATAAAGCAGTATAAAGCAGATAAGCGCACACGCATACGTGTGCGCCCTATCAGGGCCTCTCGTTCGTTTTCCATCCTTTTTACTTTTAACTTTTTATGCAAAACGGCCGCACTTCCAAATCCGCGTTAGGGATTATTTTCCTTACGATCTTTATTGATCTGCTTGGGTTCACGATCGTTTTCCCTCTTTTTCCAGCTATCTTAGAGCACTACTTAAAAGTAGATGGATCGTCCGGACTCTTAGGTGGAATCGTTTCCTTAATTGATTCGTTAGCACATGTAGCGGGTAGCCATTCAAACTATAGAGCCGTTCTTTTCGGAGGGATTTTAGGATCACTCTACGGGTTTCTTCAATTTGTCATGGCACCGGTATGGGGAGCTCTTTCAGACAAAGTAGGAAGACGCCAAGTTTTAATCTACACGGTTGCAGGAACAGCACTGAGTTACCTCTTATGGTTTTTCAGTGGTTCCTTTATCTTGTTTGTGATTGCTCGCTTAATCGGAGGAGGCTTTGCCGGAAACCTTTCGGTCGCGACCGCAGCAGTCGCTGACGTAACCTCCCGTGAAAATAGAGCAAAAGGTATGGGAATTATTGGTGTCGCTTTTGGACTAGGATTTCTGTTTGGACCTGCGATAGGTAGTGTCGCTGCGTTTAAAGATTTAAGTGCAAACAATCCAACCTTAGCTCACTTTGGCGTAAATCCGTTCTCCATTCCTGCCCTCTTATCGTTAAGTTTAAGTCTTATAAATCTGGTTTGGATTATAACCAAGTTCCCAGAGACATTAGATCCTGCACACAAAAGTGCTAACGAAGCCGTACGTATTAGACATCCTCTACACGAATTAATGAATTCTCAGGTCGGTCCTGCAAGACGCACGAATTGGTTATATTTCATTTTCACATTAGCCTTTTCAGGCATGGAATTTTCATTGCCGTTTCTTGCAGCAGAAAAATTTCACTACGGTCCAACCGACATGTGGAAGATTTTTACCTTCCTAGGAATTACCCTTATCATTGTTCAAGGTGGAATCGTTCGTAGAGCGGTTCCTAAGTACGGAGAAAAATCAGTGATGCTCGCAGGATTCATATCTGATCTCCTTGGCTTTTTATGTATTGGGCTTTCTACAACCACCCTGGGTTTATACACAGGACTTGCTCTCTTAGGTTTAGGTACAGGCCTTGCTAATCCTGCTGTATCGGCCCTCGTCTCTCTTTACAGTAAGCCTGAGGAACAAGGTCGTATGCTAGGCGTATTTCGCTCACTGGGTTCACTTGCTCGTGGCGTTGGTCCTATCAGTGCGTGTCTTGTTTACTGGTGGGTTGGAGCAGAATATACCTACAGTATAGCAGCACTGATTGTGATTGCTCCTGTAGTCATGGCCCTACCCCTACCAAAGCCTACGAAATAAATGCAGATCCCAGAGATATCCTCTGCGCGATTCGTTAAAGGTTTCGGATTACTTCTTCCGATTCTGGTATTTCTTGCCTTAACCGGTTGCAGTACGACTGAAATAACTCGGCGTCCAGAAGGCACGACAGAACTAAAATCCCGTGTTGTAAAATTACCTGCGACCTTAAAAGGAAATGCCTTAATTATTGAAGTGAAAGGAAAAGATGAAACCTATCACTTTTTAATCGATACCGGCTCCTCTGTAAATTTAGTCACTCCAGAATTTGCGGAAACGCATCAGTCAAAAGAAGCAGCCCAAGCTGATGTAAATGATGTGCCTGTCAGAGCAGCCGATGGCACTACGACTGAATTACCACCCACCACCCTTGATCTCTTAGAACTAGGAAGTGCAAAATTCTATACGATCAATTGCTTAATCTATAGCTGTGAGCCCCTGTCTGAACAACTAGGTGTAAAAATTGACGGTATCTTAGGCTTTCCACTGTTTAAGCATACGATTCTTACGCTTGATTATATTCACCCTCACGTTGAATTACGACCTCTAGGTAGTTTAGAAGAACTACCAGGCAAAACAGTTCCATTTACGATTGAAGGAGACAGACCCCTTGTCATGGCTTCGTTAAATCACGAACCGTTTAAAGCCCTAATTGATACAGGTAGTGATGAAGCCTTGAGCCTTAACCCCAATCATGTTTCTCCCGCGTATGCGTATGGACCAACGGAAGGTCCAACCGTTGCAACCCTAACAGGGGACAGGCCTGAGCAAATTGCCCGATTAGCTGAAAATTTAACCTTAGGTTCCTATACGATTGAACAACCCGTTGCAGAATTAACTGAAACGCAGTCTTCAATCGGCGGAGGCATTTTAAAATACTTCTCGCTTACTTTTGATCCTGAAAGTAAACGGATGAGTTTTAGTAAAGATGAGGCAGTTAAAATTTCTATTCCTGGCAAGAAAAGTACAGGGCTTAGTTTCGCAAAAACTCCTGCCTATTGGAGAGTCGTTGGCGTTATTCCTGGATCACCTGCTGACGCTTCAGAGATAGAGCCAGGAGATTTAGTGATTAAAATTAATCACCAAAATGTATCTGCCTGGGATATTACTCACTACGATAAGCTACTCGATTCCGGAGAAACGATCACGTTCACCTTTTTAAAGGGCACGAAAGAAATCGATAAGCCACTCAAAGTCGTGGATTTAATTCCTTAAGACTTTTCGTTTTAATTAAATTTAAGAAAAAAGTAATTACTTTTTCCTAAGTAAAAATGCGGCAGCTCCGTCATGTCCCGTAATCCACGGATAAGAGATTTCTTTTTTCTCTAAAACAAACACGGCTTCATTTTTCTTTAAGAAGTCTTCTACCACTTTTTCGTTTTCTTCCTTATCAATACTGCAGGTAGAATACACCAGTCGTCCGCCACTTTTTACGTATTCTGAAGCAGCTTCAAGGAGTCGGAGTTGCTGACGTGTATGCTTACTAAAATCATTTTCCTGTAAACGAAACCGCACATCAATGCGGTGACGCATGACCCCTGTATTTGAACACGGTACGTCAATTAATACGGCGTCATACTGCGTTGGTAAATTTTCCTGTCTTAAGCACCGAGCTCCTTCACCTAAAATATCTCCAATAACGACCTCGGTCTTTAGTCCTTTTGCAAGCGACAGGTTTTCACGTAAGCGGTCAATGCGAGCAACAGGTAAATCCCATGAAGCAAGCAGTCCTTCTGTTTTTAACCTATCTGCAATTTGTAAACTCTTTCCTCCAGGGGCTGCACATAAATCTAAAACACTTTCACCGGGTGTAGGATTAAGTAAATCAACAGAGAGTCGTGTACCAGGATCTTGTAAATAAATCGCACCCGATTTTAAAAGCACTTCTACGTCAGACCATTTTCCAGAACTTATTTCATAAAAATTTTCCCACGGTGTTGGCTTTAACCAATCAGGAATTCCTTGTGCTGCAGCCTCAACACCCGTGCGCCAGCGTGCATACACCGGTGCGGGTGATTGATTCCATTCAAGCAGTGAGCGTGTTGCCTGTGCACCTAGCATCACAAGCCAGCGTTTCACGAGCCACTCCGGATGGGAATAGTACATGGAAAGATTTTCTGCTGAAGCAATAGGTCCTGGGGCTTGTAATTCCGTTAAGGATTTTCCCATTTTTCTTGCGACCGCATTGATCAATTTAGCCTCCGCATGACTACTTAAATCTTTAGCGTGCTCCACCGCATGGTGCACAATTTGGGCAATTTGGGCTGGTTCATCGATTATTTCGAAGCCTGCCACATAAAGAATTGCACGGGTCACAAAGCGAGGGGGGTGTGCTACAAATTGACCCAGTGTTTTCTCAAGCTTTAGGGAGTGCCGAACGACGCCATACACAAGATGTTGACAGCGAGCTCTTTCCGTATGTGACAAATCATGAGACGTCTGTTCCATGATGCGGTCTAGCCGCTCTTTGGTCGAAAACCAGGCCGAAATCAGCCTAACAGCTTCCAACCAACCTGAAGTACGCTCTGGAGACAATTTGACAAGGGATACCATTGTAATCTGGAATCTCACGTTACATCGCTACTCACGCAACTATGAATTCCGCCGCCGTATCTACTTTGATCGCAAAAAACCCCTCCCTAAGAGGCCATAAAGCCAAACTCGAGGCGATGGTTCCTAATGCCTACGTGGTACATCGCAGCTGGGGTTTTGGCCAAATCAAGGCCTTTGATGAAGCAACCTATCGCCTCACAATCGACTTCGTTACAAAGAAGGGTCACGACATGGATCCAACCTTCTGCGTTACAACGATGGAAGTCTTACCTAAGAAACATATCTTAGTTGTTAAGGCTGAGGAGTCAGAACGTATTTCAAAATTAGCAACAGAAAACCCAGCAGACCTCGTTGTTGAAGCGCTTAAGGGTTATGAAAACAATGCAACTACAGCGATCGATTTAGAAATCGTTTTAGCGCAAGTTATCGGCGAAGAAAAATTTAAGAAATGGTGGACGGTTGCTAAAAAAGCAGTCGCTAACGATCCCCGTGTCAGCGTTCCTGAGAAAAAAACAGAATGCTACATCTTACGTGAAATTCCAATTTCAGCGGAAGACGAAATCTTAGAGCAGTTAAATACAACACGCTCCGCTCGTCGTAAGATTAGCCTCACGGAAGAATTAATCACAGCTTCCAAAGCAACCGACACGAAAGCTGATTTATCTGCAATTCTTACGTCACTCAGTGACGCTGTACGCGATAGTAATCAGCTCGATGCAGCAGAGCGTCTTTATGGTGCATCCGTACGTGATCAATTAGCTAAATTAGCTAAGCACACAGCTCCAATCGAGCCAACCCAGGCTTCCCTCATCAGCAATGTTCGCGACTTACCTGCGATTGCTGAAAAAGTACCGGTTCACTTCCAATCCGATTTCCTCGAATTAATTAAAGAGGTTCATCCGATTGAATGCCGCGATATCGTATTTAACTTACTCAAAGTTTCACAAGGTAAGTTCACAACCGAATGTATCAATTTCTTAGTTGATAACGGATACTCGGATGATCTTGCTGCAGCACTCAAGCGTTGGCAGACAGAGCAAAACTTACGCGCTCCTGTACTTCTTTGGATCGTTAAGAATCGTCACTCAAAGAAATTTGCTAAACTCCTTAACGACCTCATTGATCCACGTCTATTAAGTGCGATCTTCTTTGGTATCGATTACGAAGCATTACAGGCTGCTAGCGCACGCCGTATTCCGCTTGCTGATATCCTCAGTGAAGATCCTGACTTAATCAGCGATTTACTCTCAACCGCAGATCCTGAAACAGCACGTGATTTAGCGAATACCCTTCTACTCAATCAGGGCTTCGAAGAATTAACGAAGAAGTCGCTCCTTGCTCGTTTCATCAAGATCTTCCCAAACATTCAGTCCTTAGTTGCTAGCGATGCTGAATCAAAAGAAGAACAACTCTTAGTCTCACGTCAAAGTTACGACCGTAAGCGTGAAGAATACGAAACAATCGTATCTAAGAAAATTCCTGAAAATTCAAAAGCAATTGCAGCTGCTCGTGAACACGGCGACTTACGTGAAAACTCAGAGTACAAGATGGCTAAACAAGACCAGACCGTACTTATGGCTCAGAAGAGCCAGTTAGAGCGTGAATTAGCACGTGCTCGCGTCACTGACTTCAAGGATGCAACAACAGATCAAGTCAGTATCGGAACGATCGTTGAATTAAATCAGGGTGGTAACTCAGCTACCTACACAATCCTTGGTGCATGGGATAGCGATCCAGCTAACCACGTTATCTCTTACAAAACGCCACTCGGAGCTGCGCTCTTAGGACGTAAAGTTGGAGAAACAGTAAACGTAAAGTCCGGCGGTGGTGAAGAATCAGTTAAGATTCTAAACATCAAGCGCTACGCTTCCTAAGTCCTCTCTTTTTATTCAAAGCCTTTAAGGAGCATGCACTACGCATGATTTCTTAAAGGCTTTTTTTGTATCCAAAAATATAAGTCTTTTTAAGGAGTTAGTCGCTAGAGCAACTCTGCTTCCTCTGTTGCAATTCTTACACTAAACGCCACACTCTAGCATTACACACGTGAGCGCTTCTTGGGATACCTTAAAGATTTTATCTGATCCAACCCGCATGCGGCTTTTAGCCCTCTTAATGCGTGAAGAGCTCTCTGTTGCTGAACTACAAGAAATTTTAGGCATGGGACAGTCCCGCATTTCTTCTCAGTTAGCCCTCCTTCGCCAAGCAGGCCTTGTTTCAGACCGTAGAGATGGAAAGAAAGCCTTTTATTCGCTCCGCTCTAACCTACCTCTGACTCAATATAATTTGTTAAAGGCAGCCTCAGAATCTGTCACTGAATTACCCGTCATGGGGGAAGACTCAGAAAGTCTGGAGCGTATTTTACTCAAAAGGCGTAAAGTATCTGAGCAGTACTTCAATTTAATCGCAGGTCGTTTAGGGAAAAACTATTGCCCAGGCCGCTCATGGGAAGCGATTGGACACTTAGCGCTTCGTCTTACCCCTACCATCGAAATTGCTGATCTAGGTGCAGGGGAAGGTCTCATTTCTCAGCTACTCGCTCGTAGAGCCAAACAAGTATGGTGTATCGATAATTCACCACGCATGGTTGAAGTAGGAACAGAACTCGCTAAGAAAAATGACTTAGCAAACTTAACCTACAAGTTAGGCGATATTGAAAAAGTACCGCTCAGTGACGCGAGTGTTGATGTTGCTATCCTAAGCCAAGCCTTGCATCACGCTCAGCATCCACAGATCGCTATTCAAGAAGCGTTTCGTATTCTTAAGCCTGAAGGCCAAATCCTTATTCTAGATTTAAACGAACACACGTTCGAAAAAGCCAGAGAGATGTATGCTGATGTCTGGCTTGGATTCAAAGAAAGTGTCCTTCATCAGTTTCTTAAAAAAGCTGGATTTCAAAACGTGGAAGTTTCCTTAGCAGCTAAGGAAACAACCGAGCCGTACTTTGAAACGCTCCTCGCTACAGGCTTTAAACCTAAAGCGAGGTAAGTGCTTACTTAAGGTACTTCGCAAGCCAGGCGTGCACTTCGCTATACCAGTAGCGACTATCTTCGCCTTTTAAGATCCAGTGACCTGCGTCAGGAAATACGAGTAATTTACTAGGCACTCCAAGACGCTGTTCTGTCGCAAAATTTAAAAGCGCATTATTAATTGGTACGCGGTAATCTTTTTCACCAACCGTAATTAAGATCGGAGTTACAAAACCTGTTCCTTTGTCATGATTACCACCCTGCATCACAGGACTTTGTTCACGCCAAACAGGGCTATTACCCCAGACCGGGGAACCACTATTCACTTCACGGCCGTAAATACTGTCACTTGTGCCCCACTGCATAACTAAGTCCATTTCACCTGCATGGGATATAATCGCTTTATAACGCGTAGTTGTCGCTTCTAGCCAATTTGATAAATGGCCGCCGTAGCTAGCACCACCAGCTGCCTGACGAGTTGCATCGATAAACGAATACCGAGCAATCGCTTGATCTGCTGCTTCATTAATTTCATCCGCAGGACCTTTTAGTGGATCGAGTTTAATAGCGCGGGCAAATGCTTCACCATAGCCCGTTGAACCTTTATAATCAGTCAAAAGGACCACATACCCAGGGGCTGCTAAGAGGTGATAGTTCCAGCGTAGCACAAATTGATCTTTCCACATGCTCGCTGCTCCGCCATGGATCACCACAAAGAGAGGATACTTTTTTGTAGGATCAAAGTGTGGAGGCTTGATAATCATACTATGGATTTTTAAGCCATCCTTAGCAGTAAACCAAAAATGTTCGGCGGGTAACCAATCAATCGCTTCAGCTCTCTGTGTATTAAACTGAGTGAGCCGTTTAGGTTCTTTAGAATTCAGTAAATAGACTTCTGCAGGTGAAGTTACACTATCCCACGTTCCTACAATTGCATCCGCACCAGCTCGAATACCGGCAACACTGCCTGTCTTAAAGGATGATTCTTGTTTTATTTCTCCTCCGTTTAATCCAACCGAATATAATTTCTCTAAGCCTGCATGTTCGTAAGTGAAATAAATTTTATTTTCAGTTACCGCGTAATTTGAAACCGAACGGTCTAAGGACTTTGTTAAGGACGTGATCTTATCTAAGGCAGGCCAGTTAAAGCTAACTAACCGAGTAAGATCATACACTTCGTTTGGTACATCATCACGGCTTAAGCTAATTAACGACTTACCGTCTTTTGTAAAAGTTAAGCTATCGTAGCTTGTACTACCTTGAGTCAGCATTTCTGGCTCACCCTTAGTTAATTTTAATTTGAAGATATGAACTGGCACATAGCTCTTCGCTGCATCCTGTGCATTGATTGATGCTACAAATAAAATGGCATCGCCTTCTGGTGTCCAAAGACATTCAAGCTTTTGATCTTCTCCTTCATGACTTCCAGAGAAACCTGGGTTCTTAGCGAATACAGAACCTGCTAGAAGATCCATAGCCTGAGAGCCTGCTTTTACATCCTGAACAAACGGATGAAGTCTTTTATCATCCAGCCACTCCATCCAAAAGCGTGGCGGAAACTGCTCGTACGCTTTTGCATTATACTTACGCACCTTATGTTCTTTATCAGCGGCCTTATTCTCTTCTTCTGTTAAACATCCAGGATACGTAGGGCTCACAAAAAGAAGCTGTGCTCCTGAAGGACTCCACTTGGGTGCACTTGCTCCTAGTGTGAGATGGGTAAATTCAACATCTTTTTTATCGGCAAGTGTTAAGAGGTGAATCTGTGAAGGACTCGTTGCCGTATTCTTCATCGTATACGCGATTTGCTTACCGTCAGGTGACCAAACCGGTAAACCTTTAATATGCTTTGTATGCGTGAGTTGTTCTACGGGAGTATCACCTGTCAGTGACTTAATCCAAAAATCAGTTACCTGATCCTTACTGTCATACGCAGGAAGCGTAACTGCGATAATGACTGATTTACCGTCTGGGCTAGGTACTGCACCTGAGATACGGTTCATAAGCCACACATCTTCATGGGTAATAACATGCTTACTTCCGACCTCTGCCATCCCTGCATTCACGATCACGGCTAACACGAAGCAAATAAGACTGATTCTATTTTTCATAAATAAAAAGATTAGACCTTTGTACGCTTTAACTGACTTAAATTTAATTCGCTAAAATCATTTTCAATCCCTTCATAACTTTTGTCCTGCTTATAGATCTGAAGGATTCGGGAATGCTCATACTCCGTCGTTGGAAAAATACGCGCTTCTTCACCGGGCAAAAAAATTGCCGTGTACGCTTGTTTTTTGTCTACCATGCGCCTAATTACAACCATTGGTATAAAAAGGTGTATAGGAGTACCTAGCTCAAGTCGAACCTAACGACTTTAAAAGGTAGGCTTAAACCAAACCGCGTGGGACAGACCTTCTAAGACAGGTTCCTTGGGTAAACTAAAGTCAAAGACGAGTACCGTATTTTCACCCTGATTTAACCAGCATCCTGGTAAATATAAGGCCCCTTGAGGCCCACGGTTCCAGTACCGGCCAAGTGCATGTCCATTAACCCAGACATAACCTTTACCAAAATGCCTCATATCTAAATACGTGTCTTCACACTGCGTGACATGAAACGTCCCTTGTAAAAAGACAGGTCCATTCACATCCGCTTTGATTTCAGAAAACGGTAAGTGTTCTAAATACGTTTTATCTAAAGGTAACGGATAAACCTTCCATCCCATCGCAACACCTGCTCCGTAGGGATTTGGAAATTCAACACGCTCAGTGATTCCTTTTTTATCCATGATCCCTGGTCCGTACGTAATGCGTCCCATTGCTTCGACTAAGATATCTAACTGCGTCGGTTTTTTTCGTTGAGGAACAGGAATTGGATTTTCAACTAAACTCCGATCTACCGTTGAAACGGTTTTACCGACAAGACGCACAAGTCCGTAGTCATGCAGTTCTCGAATCGTTAACTTAGACGCCTTTCCTGCACGTAATGTAGTCCTATATAGAATAAGCCCATGATCCTGGCCATAGGCTTCCATCGAATGAGGCTGAATGTCATCAATACCTTCTGGCAAATGATCCAATAAAGACGCAACACGAGTTAGCTTAAAAGGAGCAATCGTCATAAGCGGCGCTTCATACGGAATATCAGGAAGCTTCTCCGCTACGTGTGCTTGGATTTCATTTCTTAATGCGATGTATTTAGGGGTTACGCGTCCTGTTTCATCAAGTGGAGCATCATAATCGTACTGCGTTGTGATTGGCTGATAAACGCCCTTGGGATCTGTATTCGCTCCGGCCGTAAATCCAAAATTAGTTCCTCCGTGGAACATGTAGAAACTAAAACTAGAGACCTTATTTTCTAAAATCCATTTAACATCAGCTGTGATACTCTCAGCAGTTCTAACATTGTGCGCTTCACCCCAGTGATCTAACCATCCAGGATAAAGCTCTCCACACGCAAGCGGCGTCTTCGGACTAAGTGCTGTTAGTTTACCAAACTCTTTAGGTAAATCTCCGTCTACATTCACAACTGGGAATGTTCCGCCAATAGATCCGACGTCTAGTGCATCAGGTCCGTCACACGTAAAGAGTGGAACATCAAATCCAGATTTTTTTAAACTATCTCTTACAAAGGCTAGATAGGTTTTATCACTGCCATAACTTCCATATTCGTTTTCAACGCCAACCATAATGAGTGGGCCACCGTGGGTTGATTGCAGACTACAGAGCTCTTTACCTAACTTTTCAAAATAACGACTTACACAGGATGTATATCTATCATCACTACACCTGACTCTTAAATCAGGAATCGTGAGTAACCAACTAGGAAGTCCTCCAAAATCCCACTCGCCACAGACATAAGGACCAGGTCTTAAAATTACCTTTAAGCCCTCCTCCCCTGCGATCCGTATAAAAGAAGCGATATCCTTATCGCCTGAAAAATCGAATACTCCGGGTTTAACTTCATGAATATCCCAGAAGACATAGGTTGAAATCGTGTTAAGCCCCATGGCTCGTGCCATCTTAAAGCGCTTTCTCCAGTATTCATGCGGAATACGGGCATAATGCATCTCTCCCGCGATAATTCGGTAAGGCTTCCCCTCACTTAGAAACTGACCGTCTTTCACCTCAAAGGGCACAGCCTGCAAGCAAGCTACTAAACCAAAGTATAAGCCAAGTCGCAAAAACAAAGATCTCATAGGGGTATGGGAGACCATTTAAGCAACTCTTAGGCGATTATTCTACTCTTTTTGTATCTCCAGTAAGTCCCCTGAAACCTGTCGCATATTAGGACGTCTCTTAACTTAAGTAAATCCACCCTATTTTAGCTGCTGCGTTAGACTTGCATGTCACTACGACTTTCATACGATTTATTTTCGCTAAACCCCTTAGCGTAACACCCCTTCTTTAATGAATTTTTCTAGGTATAGCTATACTCTAAGTGTTTTGTGCTGTCTTGGTGTTTTAACGAGCTGTGAGACCTCTACCCCTAAACAGGTATCGGTAGTTACAACCCAAGCTCAAACGAAGTCCAAGATTTCGTTTAACGATACCATACAACCTATTTTGTCTGAGAATTGCTACAGCTGCCATGGCCCAGATCCTAGTGCACGGAAAGCCAGTTTACGTCTCGATCGCCCAGAAGGCGCTTTCTCACAACGTGGCAAAAGTGGTCCAGCCATCATTAAGCATGATCCTGATCATAGTTTAGTCATTAAGCGGATTGAATCGACTTCAGAAAAAGAAGTCATGCCACCGGCAGATCAGCATAAACATCTCAAAGATACCGAAATTAGTTTACTTAAGCGCTGGATAGCAGAGGGTGCCGAATATCAAGAACACTGGGCTTTTATACCCCCTACAAAACCTGCAATTCCTACAGCTTTTTTACCTGCATCCGGCAATCCAATCGATGCCTTTATTCGCCAAGCGCTCGAACGAGAACACTTACAGCCTTCGCCTGAAGCGGACCGTAGAACACTGATTAGACGTGTCAGTCTTGATCTCACTGGACTTCTCCCTACTCCAAGCGAAGTTAATCAGTTTGTTAACGATTCTGATCCTAATGCCTATGATCATCTCGTTGATCAATTATTAGCGCGCACTTCCTACGGAGAGCACCGTGCTCGCTACTGGTTAGATTATGCACGCTACGCAGACACCCACGGCATTCACTTTGATAACATGCGCGCTATTTCGCCGTACCGCGATTATGTGATCAAAGCCTTTAATGAAAATAAGCCCTTCGATGTTTTCGTTAAAGAACAACTAGCAGGAGACTTACTCCCCGCTACATCCTTTGATCAACTCGTTGCAACCGGTTTTGTTCGCTGCAATCTTACCACCAATGAAGGGGGTGACATTCCAGAAGAAACCTACGTCAATCAAACACGCGACCGTGTTGAAGCGTTTGGTGCAACCTTTCTTGGGTTAACGACGGGCTGTGCAGCCTGCCATGATCACAAATACGATCCTTTCACCCAGAAGGATTTTTATAGCTTAGCTGCTATCCTAGGTAATACCGCTGAAAAACCATGGGATTCAAATGTCCCTGATCCTTCACCTGTCCTTCGTTTTCCTAAAGCAATCAACAAAACCAGTGCTGAATTTATTTTTACTGAAGGCTCTAAGTTACGAGCAGAATTAAATGCTTACAGATCCAAAGCCACGGAAATGATGACCGCTTGGCTAAAAGAAGGCCACAAACCACAGAGCGTATCAGAAAATAAATTAGAACTGCATTTACGTTTAGATGAAGGTCATGGGGATATCGTTAAAAATTCTGCACCCAAGGCAGTCCTTAAAGAATTCAAAGCAGATACAAATCCTCTCATTTGGAGTGAAAACGCATGGCTATGGCCTTCGATGCGAATGGATATCAACTCCCGCCTTAATTTAGGGAAAAGTGGAGATGTAGATGCAAATGAAAGCTTCTCGTTCGGAGGATGGATTAACTTACGTGTCCTTGTGGCCAATATTAATACAGGCTCAGGCTACCTCATAGCACGCCAAGGTGATAACGACGGTGGATGGGCCATCTTCCAAGATAAAGGTGCATTAACGATTAGTCTCTTAGGAAAAGATCCTCATCCAAAGTCTAAAATAAAATCCCCCATGACCGAATCAGATTGGCATGGAATTATTGTAACAACTAAAACGGATACAAAACGTGATGAATGGGTTCATGTATTTGTTACGTATTCCGGTAACCTCAAAGCGTCAGGCTTACGTACCTATATTAATGGAAAATTGGTCGGAACCACCGTTCTTCGTGATACCCTAGAAAAATCAGATACAATTAAGACCGCGTCTGATACCTATTTAGGAAGTAAAGCAAGTGGCACACCGATGAAAGCAACCCGCTTTCAAGATATTCGTTTTTACCGCAGAGCTTTAAGTGCCGACGAAGTAGGCCGTTTAGTGTATGAAAATAGAGCTGCGGAAATCTTAGCAGCAAAGCCAGATCCAGCAGCGTGGAATACATCTGAAAACTTTATTGCCGTAGAAAAATATTACTTAACCGAAGTTGATAAGAAGGCGATCGACTTAACCTCAGCGATCGAAGCCCATGATGATGCCTTTACTGCATTAACACGGGACGGAACTCCAACGCTTATTGCGCAAGAAAAAGATACACCTCCAAGTGCTGATCTCTTAAAACGTGGAGACTATTTCGCTCGTGTCGGTCATGTTGATGGAGCTACACCTCACTTTTTACCTGCGCTATTAACTAAGGAAAAAATAAACCGAAAAACCCTAGCCGAATGGCTAGTATCACCTAAGCAGCCACTTATGGGTCGCGTTACCGTGAACCGCATGTGGCAAGAAATCTTCGGCCGTGGACTAGTAGAATCTGCCGGTGATTTTGGTGTGATGGGCTCAAAGCCCTCACACCCTGAACTGCTTGATTATCTCACCGTTGATTTCAGAGAGCATAACTGGGATGTAAAACGCCTTTATAAACTCATGGTCACTTCAGAGGCTTATAAACAATCCGCTACCATGAGCTCTGAAAGTTTAGCTAAAGATCCATCGAATAAATATTTAAGCCGTGGTCCTCGTTTTAGAATGGATGCAGAAATGCTCCGAGATAATGCACTTAAAGTATCTGGCCTCTTAGTTGAAAAAGTTGGTGGACCTTCCGTAAAACCATATCAACCACCAGGACTTTGGGAAGAGGTAGCCATGCCCGAATCGAACACAAAAACCTACGTTCCAGATACCGGTGAAAATTTATATAGACGTAGTCTTTATACGTTCTGGAAGCGTGGATCTATGCCACCTACTATGGAAACCTTTGATGCAACCTCACGAGAGACGGTTTGCACAAGACGAGCTCGTACGAATACACCACTTCAAGCATTCATCACAATGAATGATCCGCAGTGGGTTGAAGCGGCACGTAAACTAGCCGAGAAAGTACTCTTAACTTCCTCAGTGGAGGATTCGAAACGTCTAAATACACTCGCACTTACTACTTTAAATCGCCCACTTGAAGCAGGTGAAGTACGAGCTTTAGAAAAATCGGTTCAGACGTTTAAAACACATTTCGAAGCTGATGAGACCCAAGCAAAAGCACTGCTTAGTGTAGGTGAATCACCTTACGCAGCTCGCCTTGATCCAAAAGAACTCGCTACGTGGACCTTAGTCGCTAGCGAATTTCTAAACTTAGACGAATTTTTAACTAAATAGGATACCAGCATGTCTCACTCACCTCTTGATCCTAATATCGCTTTATGTTCAGACCACGGTGGAGAGCATCCTAATATTGCTGACCTACCTGAACTTCCTTTATCGCTACAAAAGCAGTATTTAGAATTAGAAACCCGTCGCCACTTTTTAGCTCGTGGTTCAAAGGCTCTAGCCTGGGCAGGCCTTGCATCAATTATTGGCCGCACAGCTCCCGAACTATTTGCTGATCCCGAAGCAGTTTTTCCTAAAGCTCCTCACTTTGCTCCTAAAGCAAAACGAGCCATTTACTTATTCATGGCAGGAGCTCCGTCTCAGTTTGAGACCTTTGATTATAAACCAAACTTAGTGAATCAGTTTAATCAGGACCTGCCTGAATCAGTACGCGGAGGCCAAGTCTTAACAGGCATGACCTCAGGCCAGGCACGTTTTCCTGTTGTTCCAAGTTTTGCTAAATTCTCTAGGCAAGGAAAGTCAGGCATGTGGATGTCTGAAATGTTTCCAGAACTCTCCAAGGTCACAGATGACCTATGTATCATTAAATCGCTCTACACCGAAGCGATCAATCATGAGCCTGCGATCTTAACGATGACGACTGGGAATATGTTTCCTGGAAAACCGTCCGTTGGTTCGTGGTTAGCATACGGTTTAGGAGCTATTAATGACGAACTTCCAACCTTTGTCGTTATGACCTCTAAAATGCCTGCAAGACAGAATGTGCAGGCATTATCTAACCGGTTATGGTCATCCGGATTTTTATCTCCTGAATATTCTGCAGTACAACTACGCTCTGGAGCAGAGCCTGTGCTTTATTTAAAAGATCCTAAAGGAGTTACCTCAGATTTACGCCGCACAGTCATAAACGGCGTAAATGATCTCAATCGTCAGCTCTACGAAAAAATCGGAGATCCAGAAATTAATACCCGCATTTCTCAGTACGAAATGGCTTTTAGGATGCAAACATCGGTTCCCGAATTAACCGACATGTCAGATGAACCTGCTTCCACCTGGGACCTCTATGGCCCTGAGGCAAGAGAGCCAGGAACGTTTGCCTATAATTGTCTTATGGCAAGACGACTTGCAGAGCGCGGCGTACGTTTTACTCAAGTCTTTTTAAGATCTTGGGACATGCACTCAAATTTACCAAACAACATGCGCACCATGTGTGGTAATTCAGATCGTGCGACCTATGCTCTCATGACTGACCTAAAGCGAAGAGGTCTCTTGGATGATACGCTCGTTATCTGGGGTGGTGAATTCGGAAGAACCGTATATTCACAAGGAACCTTAAAGACAGACAATTACGGACGTGATCATCATCCACGCTGCTTTAGTATGTGGATGGCAGGTGCAGGGGTTAAACCAGGATTTAGCTTTGGTGAGACAGATGACTTCTCTTACAACATCGTAAAAGATCCCGTACATGTTCGGGACTTACATGCAACGATCCTAAAATTATTTGGTTTCGATCACACAAAACTCACCTATAAATTCCAAGGCCTTGAGCAGCGTTTAACCGGTGTTTTACCCGCACGTGTCATTAATGAAATTCTGGTCTAGTTTTATTATAACATGCTGCCTTAGCAGTAGCTGTTTTCTCAAAGCAGAAACGGCGAGCTTTTCGCATGACATTATTCCTGTCTTAGAAAAGAACTGTACCTCATGCCACGGTGTAAAAAAGCAGAAGGCAGGATTACGTTTAGACTCCTATCACCTGATTCTTGAAGGCTCAGAGAATGGACCGATTATTAAAGCAGGTAATGCACAGGACAGTGAACTGTACCGAAGATTAAATCTAAATCCAAACGATGAAGAGTTTATGCCTGCAGGTGGAAAGCCTCCGCTTAAGCCTTACGAGATAGAACTCATTAAACAGTGGATTATCGCTAAAAATCCAGAAACAAGTACCTTCACTTTTTCAAAACCTAACTTACCGGCTGTCATTCAAGAAAAAGCCGCTCCTGATTACCGCCCCAAACTGCGTGAAGCCCTAGTCCTCGCTGAAAAACTCAACATTAAACTAGTTCCGCGCTCCTTAGTTCCTACCGATGGCTTAATACTTAGAACAGCGAGCAACCCTAAGCGGTGCACCGATGAGACCCTCGAGCAGCTCGCCCCTTATCAAGACCTCATTGTTGAAGCTGAACTATCCAGAACACAAATTACAGATAAAGGTGTCAGTTACTTACGCCACTTTAAGAATCTACAAGTCCTTGATATCGCATTCACAAACGTAACGAATCAAGCGTTAGAATCGCTCGTTCAGCTGAAAGCACTCAAAAAATTAAATGTCTCTGGAACTCATATGACTGCTTCTGCACTTAAGCACTTATCCGGCTTAGATCATATGTGGGTATTTAATGAGCCCGCCGTGTCTGTAATTAAAGCACACAAGTAAGCATACATAAAAAAGCCGCCTCGAGCTGCAATTCGAAGCGGCTTTATGATGACAACTAACCAATTAGTTTGAAGGAGGAGGATTGCCGTCCTTCTTCTTACCACGTCCCGGAGGTCCCATTGGTGGCATTTTATCGAAAATTGCTTGCTGATCTGCGGTTAACTTTGTGCGAACCTGCGTTTGGATTTCTTTGAAGATCGCTTGTGATTTAGTACGACGATCCTGATTGGATAATGACGTATCATCACGGAGTGCTTTAAGCGCTTCATCATGCGACTTCACAATGTCGGTTACTTGTTTCACCTGATCTGCAGTAAGATTTAATTTTTTCGTCAACTGATCGATCATTTGACGAGGGCCACCGCCCTTGCCACCTTTACCATGACCCTCTTGAGGTGGTGGTGGAGCATTATCTGGCGTTTGAGCCTGAGTAACAGGAATCGCTACTAAAGCTAACGCGAAAAGAAGCGTACTTATACGTAAGGAGACTTTCATAGGATTAATATTAAGAAAACAGTATACGCTCTCATACCTTAAGCTGAGATTAAGATTTTATCATTCCCTAACGATACGATCTTATTATAGGTTATTTCTTCACCCCAATCTTAGCTTGTATGACACCAGGCGTACCCTGTGCCGTCTTACTTAGCATACCTCACTTTTATGAGAAAATTTGTCCTAGTTCTAGCCTGCCTAAGTTTATCCCTAGCTACGTCACAAGGAGCTATCCAAGATTATGAGGCTATATGCAAAGCCGTCACAGCAGTACCTAAAAAGCACCCTTATCTCTTATTTGATGAAGCAGAAAAAGCGTCCATTAAATCAAGACTTGTGACTGACCAGACCTCCCAAGAAATATGGGAAAAAATACGCCTTGAGGGTTTGAGGCATTTAAACGCTACCTTTGAGCCTTCAGCTCCCCTTCGTGACCCTCACCCACGTTTTATTGGCCAAGATGATTATTTAAACTACATGACCGAGCACAGCAAAGTAGCTCTAGAACTCGCCTTTATCTACCAAATGACAGGAGATGAACGCTTCGCTAAAAAAGCCTATGACTACGCTGACCGTTTATGCGCCTTAGATTCGTGGGTTCAAAGTGCGCACCGCTACGAAGTAATTGCAACGCGCGTATGGCCTTATGGAGCAAAAGACGATCAAGTGGTATTCACCTATGATATTACAACTGCTGGAATTTCTCGGGATCTTTCCCTTGTGTATGACTGGACTTATTCTGCTCTAACAAAAGACGAACGTAATCGTATTCGTAGCGGTCTACTTGAAAAATCAATCACCCGGGTACGCGGTTCGTATGAATACTTCTGGTGGAATACGGCGTCTCGCTGCAATTGGTCTGGTATCTGCCACTCTGGATTAGGTCTCGCAGCATTAGCACTCTTAGATGAGGACCCAAACTTAAGTGATGTGTTAGCTCATTCGTGTGACGCCGTGAAAAACTTACTTGATCACGTTGATCCTCAAGGCGGTTGGCAAGAAGGGCGTGGTTATTGGGCTTACGGTTTTGGAGAAAGCTCCATTTTTATTGAAGCAATGAAACGAGCGAGCGGTGGAAAAATTAATCTCTTCACCCATCCAGCACTTAAAGACCATCCAGCAGATTTTGCTCTTTATGGTTTAACAGCTGCGTTTGGAGATGGCACAGGCCAAGTCGTTGGCAGTTCTTCGTTCATCAATAAATTAACTGAGGAAAGTAAGAATGGAGAGGCTGCGTATTATTCTAAAACTTTCGTTCACCAATCAGAAAGTGTGTATGATTTAATTTGGCCAAAAACAACGGTTACTCCGTTAGTCCCTGAAGAAGGATCCAAACTTTTCAGTGGAATAAACTGGGCCGTATTACGAAAAGATTTTACTCCAAATAGTCTCACCATTGCCTGCAAAGCAGGCTATAACGATGATCCTCATCACGGCCATCTTGATTGCGGTACATTCAATCTTACTTACCGCGGTACAACGTATATTGGTGAAGTTGAACGCACACCTTACGATGAACAGTACTTTGGCGCCCTACGCTGGGAACACTTGGAAGCAAAAACAGAAGCTCACAATGTTCTACTCGTAGATAATGAAGAACAACTATGCGCTAAATTAAAAGACGAACCATGGAAACAAGACATTGGAGGAAAGATTACCCAATTCCATGCAGATGCAGCTTGGGCCTATTTAGAAATGGATCCAACACATGCCTACCCTGGACAAAGTCTTAAGCAGTGGCACCGTTACATCGCTTTAGATAAAGCACACAACATAGCTGTCCTTGTTGACACGGTAGATGCAGCGCCTGGATCTAAGATAGACCTAAAATTTCATCCGGGGGTTAACTTTAGCATTGGTAAAGCCAATGTTCTGTTTCGTGGAGGTAACTCCGTTGCACCAGCACCCGCACGAGGAAGAAACAGAAAGTCGCAATCAGAAGCAAAACCAACGCATCAATTCTACACGCCTGAGTCAGACGATAGACCTACAGAAAGAACGAATGCCGATTTTCAAATGCAGACTTTTGGCACGACTGAATTAACTCTCGTACAAGGAAGACAAGCAGATGTCCCAATGACCCTCAAAGATCAAGCAATCTGGGTTCCTTATTACAGTGTTAAAGCTACCGCTAAGGAAGCGACAACGGTTATCGTTTCACTCTTCTCCCCACTCGGTGCTTTCGTTCCACAAAATACCCATCTCGAGGTTAAGGATGGTCAGTACCGTGTGAGTTTCACGTCACACGGTAAAACCGAAACACTAAACTTCTCAGATTTAGCAATTACGGTTGCTACTCAGCCTTAATTATTTCGTAGGCGAGAAATCCGTTGGGACTAAAAATAAAGGTACTGTCTTCGTCGTAAGTGGTCCGTGACCAACTTCTGAGTCTGCCTTCATTTTTACCCAAGCTGGATCCGTTCTAAATTTCGCCCACGATTCTTTTGCTGCGTCACGGTTCTTATGCGCAAGCATATAGATGAGAATGTGGCTTGAGCCTTTGTCTAAATCCGTTGGATGACTAAAGAAGATTTTAGTCATTCCTTCTTTAACGAATAAATCTGTTTCACCACCGCGAAAACGTGTATCCAAATTCGTAAGTAAGCCCTCTGGGGTTGTGTAGGTTCTTAGTTCGAAAATACGAGCTGGCGTTTGTACGCCTATCGGAAATTCAGTCGAATAATCCGTTTTAGCAAGGAAGGTACTTTCTACATGCGTCACAATCTTACCTTGAGCTTCACTTGCGTCTTTTACTTTAATCCACTCAGGATCCGTTTGAAATGCTTTCCAAGAAACAGCTGCTGCGTCACGGCTTTTGTGCTTAAGAAGATATACCAGTGTATTGTCAGCTCCTTTATCAGCATCTTGAGGAACCCAGTAGGCAACATTTACCATACCATGCTTTTCAAAAAGCCCCATGGTATGATCACGAAAACGAGCTAATAGCTTGGGTAAACTACCAGGAGTCGTGGTATAAACCCGCAGCTCATACACTGTTGTGTCTAAGCCTTGTGATTCAGCATAACTTACGGCACTCGTTAACCCGAGTACAAATACAAGCGATAATAATTTAAACATAGGAATACGTGTAGGATTAAAAATTACTGAGCCATAACAGAGCGAACAGAATTAATATAGTATGACCAATTAAACGCAGGACCTGGATCTATTTTATTTGTTTGAACATGATAATGACCAAGAACGCCGTGATAGTTTTTATACTCACTGTCCGGTAATTTACGATTAATTAAATTACCCTTTTCATCATGCGGATAATCGCAGGTTAACTTAGGAAATATTTTGCATAAGGTCGCTGTTAAATTAATGAGTGCTTTATATTGCTCAGGTGTATAATCGTACTGCATTAGCTCTTGCCCTTGAATAACGCCAACGACCGGTTCATTACGAGCAGGATAGCCTACATAATGGGGTGTATAAATCCAGGCATCTCCTACCGATTGAGGAATGCGTAATACCATTTTTCCGTTTGCATCTTTTGTATACCATTCACCAAGAACTGAAGCACTCTTCGGCGCATAAGCACCAATATTGGCTATCTCTATACCGATTGAGCGATCATTCGCTATCGTAGCCTGTCTTGCACGTTCCTTCACATCGAGTGTTTGGTAAATCGTACCATCAACATCGAGCATGAATTGAACACTGAGTCCACGGTGATCATGAAGCACATTAAAACATACCTTACTGACTCCACACTCATCATAGTGAATAACGAATTGATCAATCACCCGCTGTAAGGTTGGTAGATCCCAACCACCGCCACGCATCCGTTCTTGTTCCTCAGAGGATAAAGGCGCTGCTCGCATACTATAGCGATTAGGGGTTGTTAATTCTTTCGTAGCTTGTTGTGTTTTTTCCCAGCTACTTTCAGCAAGCGGAGAAAAACGGCGCTCTACGCGGTACGCATCATAGCCTTGCGGATCAAGCCAGGTAATAACGCGTGTTCCTGTATGGAAGAGTTGTCCTGCAACGATAATTTCGTCTCCACTGCGCTTTAAGGCCGTCCCTGGCGCATGGGGTGCAAGACTTGCACAACCAGCAAAGAAACCACAAAGAAACACCGTTAGGATTATTGCAAAAGTACGCGGTACAACACTCATTTTTGGGTAGTAGCTATAGCATCAATCTCGCACGTACCTGTCAAAACTAACGTGTCTGCTCTTCAATTATACGAAGCGCCTCACGTGCAGCTTCAAACTGCGCATTATACTTAAGTGCGAGTTTAAATTCTTCAGCAGCTTCATTCAACCGACCTAAATTACCTAACGTAGCACCAAGGTTATAGTGGGCTTCCACATAATCAGGCTTTGCATAGATCGCCTGTTTATAGTGATGAATTGACTCATTTACTCTCGCAGGGATTTTATTAAGCAGATTAGCTAGATTGTTATGTGCCTCTGCATACTGGGGGTTAATCGTTAAGGCCTGTTCATAATGTGAAATAGCCTCACGTTGCATCGCAGGATCCTGAGCCAAAAGATTTGCGAGATTATTATGCGACAGTGCCTGAGAGGGATCTAATCTTAATGCTATACGGTACTGATTAATCGCTTCCTCACGTTTATCAGGAAATTCAGAGAGTAAAAAAGCTAGATTAGCATGTGCTTCATAAAGCGATGAATCCAAGCGAATCGCTTCTAGATACTGAACAATCGCATCCGCTTTATGTTCAGGACTACTCGAATACAAAAGAGCCAAATCACTATGTGCTTTCGCTGCAAGCGGCTTAAGTGCAATTGCTTTTAGAAAATGTGTCTCTGCCTCTTTTTCACGGCCACTGATCTGGGTGAGTGCAATCGCAAGACTATCTTCAATTTCATAATTAGCCGGGTCCTTACTCGCAGCACGCTCCAGATGTTTAAGTGCCTCGCTTGTAGCCCCAAGCTTGGCGAGTTCTGTTGCTAGTGCATGCTCTGCTTCTGCATGCTTAGGATCACACGCTATTGCACGCTCGTACTTATCTAACGCTTCCCTCGATTTTCCAAGAAGCACTAAGGTATTACCCCAGTTAAAATAGGCTTCCGCATAAAACGGTGCATAGGTTATACACGCCTCATATTCATGTGATGCATCAAGGAGTTCCTCGTGAGTTGCTCGAGTAGCATCCTGTTTTCCTTTCAATAAAATTTGGTTCGCCAGATTATAATGCGCGAATGCATTTTCAGGACGTTTAGTTACCGTATCACGAAATAACGTGAGCGGATCTTGATAGACAGCGTTTCGCTCTCGAGTCGCGAATGAAAGTAAAAGTATTGCAACAGCGCTTAAGAGGATACCCCATTTTACTAAGCCATGTTTTTTTAAGACTGAGAATACACCTAAGACAATCGCTAGTATCACTGCAGCAAGCGGAACATACATGCGGTGCTCAGCCAGGGTTTGCCTTGTTCCTGGAATAAGAGATGTAGGTGCAAGGACTGCAAAAAATAAAAGCCCTAATAATCCATAAACTTTATTTTTAATCAGTGCCCAGATTGTGAAACACCCAAGACCTAAACACATCAGTGCATGAAAGCCGTATTCACTGACCCCTTTTGACCACACGGCTCCGTAATCAAACACTAACTCTTTAGGCCATACACTTAAATAAAGGTAATGGGTGACTGCCTGAAACTGGGTTTGCCAATACTGCCATACTCCAACGCCAATCCCAAATCCTGACGTGTGATTACGTGTTCCGGTTTTAAGTGCTAAAACAGCTAAGAGGACTAAACTTAAAGCGGCGAAGCCGTAGTAGCGTGCATGCTTCTTAAGCGCTTCTTTAAACGTTCCTGAAATAAGAGACCGGTCATAGAAAAGAATAAAGACAGGCGCTGATACCATCACCTCTTTCGTTCCAACTCCTAAAAAAAGCGAGGTAACGGATACTCCAGCCCAGACATACCGTTTTGATCCTTCCGTGTATCTAATAAAGCCGTAGATACTTAAAAAATAAAATAATCCCATCAAAGATTCAGCACGCTGAATCACATATGTTACAGACTCGGTCTGCAGCGGATGCACGGCCCAAAGAAGCGCTGTAACAAAACTTAAGAAATCTAACTCTGCTTTAGTGAGCTGAACTCGAGCAACCTTGAGTGTTCTTCTCACTATTCCAAAGAGTATCAGAGCTCCAGCTAGGTGGATTAAAAAATTAACGAGGTGATAACCAAAGACAGTATCCCCACTGAACGCGTAATTAAGCGCTAAACTTGCGTTTAAGATTGGTCTTCCAGATACGGTCAGTCCTACACCCTCGTGAAGTGAAAAAATCTCTGAAAGATGACTAAAATGACGAAGGGATGGATTTTCCGTGATGGACGAATTGTCATCAAAGAGGAAGGGGCCGTGAAAACTCGTTGAATACGTGAGAGTCAGTATAACGATAATGGCCACGCAGTATGCACTCAGATGCATACGAGAGGAACTTGTCTTTAAGGGGGGAGACACAGCTAAGTTTTAATAACCTTAGTGGTTTAAAAGTCGTAATACCACGCTAAAGAATCAAAGCCTATCTCAGATTCTTGACTGATCGCTGAATGCTACTAATACTAAACCATAACTTTAACCCCTTAAAAAAGTTACTACCCCACGCTTCGTTACGTCTTTGTGTAACAAGTAACCTCCTTTTTTTCGTTAATCCAAAAACTCATGAATAATCGCCAAGATAAAACCCTATTCTGGGGCTGTTATATAGCCATCATCACAACCGCTTACGCATTCGTAAGCCGTATCATCCTCTGCGGTGGACAATTTGTTACCGACTTTGGTCTGGATAAAGTAACAGCCGGTGAACTGATCGGCGCAGGCATCTGGCCTTTCGGCGTAAGTATTATTATCTTCAGTCTCTTCATTGACCGTATCGGTTACAAAACAGCGATGATCTTTTCATTCCTCTGTTACTTAACCTATACAGCAATGGCCTTTGCTGCCTATAGCACAATCCACGGCTTAAGTGGTGCAGAGCTCATCGTAGCACAAAAGAAAGGTTACTCCCTCCTATACTGGGGCAGTATTATCTTAGGTCTTGGTAACGGTACCGTTGAGTCCTATGCAAATCCGATTGTCGCAACCATTTTCAGTAAGGACAAAATCAAATGGCTCAACCGCCTTCACGCT